>Ga0210017_1000128_pt1 | contig 56921 bp, 49 predicted proteins | sample CryGeyCG2014_020_FD_183966 | JGI IMG/M metagenome (GOLD analysis project Ga0210017, IMG submission 183966) | Groundwater microbial communities from aquifer - Crystal Geyser CG08_land_8/20/14_0.20 (SPAdes) (version 2) | ecosystem: Environmental > Aquatic > Deep subsurface > Groundwater | place... | reverse complement strand
CTTATGGAGGTGATGCTCAAATTGCTGCCGGTGTTGCCGAAGGAAAAATAGATATGGTGATATTTTTTAGAGATCCTCTTGAAAAACATCCCCATGAACCTGATATCACGATGCTTATGCGCCTGTGTGATGTTCACAATATTCCACTTGCTACGAATCCGGCAACAGCCGAATTGTTGATGAAAGGTTTGTAAAATTTAAGCCATAGCAATCATCGAAATTTCTACATTTACATCTTTTGGTAAACGCGCAACTTCTACCGTTTCTCTTGTCGGCGCAGTTTCGGCATTAAAATATGCGCCATAAACCTCGTTAATCACCGCAAAATCATCCATATTTTTTATAAAAATTGTGGTCTTAACAACGTGTTCAAAAGTGAATCCGGCTTCACTTAAAATAGCTTTTAAATTCTGCATAACCAATTCTGTTTCGTTTTTAATGTTGCCAGTTTCAAGGGTTTGAGTAGCTACATTAAAAGCAATTTGACCCGAAATAAAAAGCGTATTGTTGCACAAAACCGCCTGATTATAAGGGCCAATTGGGGCAGGTGCATTTTTGGTAGCGATAATTTTTTTCATATTAAATTAGAGTTTAGAATAATCTTTTATCGGGAACTTGGCGTTTATCCCATTTCAAATCGCTAAATACCGATGCCTTTACGCCAATATAAAAATAATAGGTGCTCCTATTGCCCAAAGGTATCCAATTAAAAGACAACCTCCAACTATCTAAATCGCGCTCAAAACGCAATTGGGTATAGGTAATGCCCTTATTTTTGAAATCATAACCCGAATTAATACCTACGGTAAATTTTGGAGTCAACTCAACATCGCCCGAAATTTGAACCGAATTTGAGGTAATTTCGTGTTGTCCAATATTATTATTATAGTTTATAGAATAGCGAATGCTAAATTTCCAAGGGATATCTGAATTATAGAGTTCGGCTGTTTTTTTGGTTGTTTTGCCATCATTAGGTACCTCTTCTTCGTTTGCTCTACTATTTAAATCCTTACCAAAAAAATTATCGTTTTGCTGTTTATTTGAGGTCGTTTTAGATTTATCTTTAGAAAATAAATCATCTGAAATACTAAAGTTCATTGAAACTCCAGCACTTGTCAATCTAAAAAGTCCGCCACCATTATCAATATTAAATTTATTGAATTTTCTTCCATTGTCATCAATAGCATAAGGGTCTAAAATGGCGTTTAAATTTAGGCTCAATTTATTATTAAATAGCTGGGTACCGGCATTCATAGAAACCGGACTCCATTTTAAAGAGTCGGCCGCTATATTGTAGCTCGTTTGAAAACTAAGGTTATTTAAAATGGTTATTTTTTTCGCTTTAGCTTCGGTTGAATCTTTTGGCATGACCTTGGCTTCTATAACACTGTTTACCGAAAAGCCGATACTTTCTGATAAACCGCTTGACGGTCCGCCGTAAATGCCATTTTGAAAAGGGTTGTACTCTTTAATATCAGTTGGGTCAGCACTAGCTTGAAAATCTTTATAATAGTAACTAAAATCGGGTTTATAATTAAATGAAATATTTGGCGTTAAGGTATGTCTTATAGCCTGTAAGCGTCCTTTTTTAAAGTTAAAAGTACCATACAAAACGGTGCTTAGCGAAAGGGATGTATTGTATTCGTTAAACGATTTGAATCCGCTAAGGGTATCGGTAACAACTTCGGCGCGATTTTCATCATAATGTTTTTCAATTTGATCAAAATACCAAACTTTTTTAAGCGAGGCGCTTGGTGATAAAGTAAAATATTTAAACAATTTTAAATTAGTACTTGAAGCGAAATCGTGTTGAATACCCGAACGCGCATTGTTAAACATAGCCTTTTTAAAAAAGTTTTCATCGCTGGTTTGTATTTTGTAATCGGCTCTTAAATTGTAATTAAGACCCATGTTTTGCAAGGCATTTTTTTTAATTCCCGATTTTGGAGCAAAAGGATAAATTCGATCCATACTAATTTGTAAGGACGGTAATGACATATCAATTAACTTGGTGTTGGTGTTTTGAGCCAAGGTGATTGACGAAGTCATATTAAAAGGTGTTCCCACAAACTTTTTTTGGTAAGAAATTGAGGAATTAAAGGTATTTGTCAAAAATAACGGGGTGCTAAATTCGTTTAAGGATTGTCTAAAAAATTGACTGCTACCAAAGTTAACCGAAGCCGAAAATCGTGAATTAGGGCTGGCGTGTGTATCTTGTGAATGTGTCCAACGGATGTTAAAATTTGAAGCCTTGCTATAATCGGGAAAGCCACGCTCACTGTTGATTAAATTTTCAAAGCGCGTGCTGAGGTTTCCAGTATAGCGATAGCGTTTGGCATAGTTTGATTCCGCTCTAAAACCCCAACTGCCATTGGTATAAATATCGCCAATTAAGGCTAAGTCAAGATAATCATTAACCGCCATATAATAACCACCATTTTGTAAAAAGTATCCCTGATTGTTATTTTGACCCCAAGTTGGGAAAAGGATTCCAGAGGCCCTACCTTTTGTGATAGGAAAATAAGCAAAAGGTAAAAATAGGGGTGTGGGCACATCGGCAATTACCAAATTACTCACCCCTGCAACCACTTTTTTTCCGGGAACTACTTTTACTTTACTGGTTTGAATGTAATAATCGGGCTTTGGTTTATTTGAGGTTGTAAATTGGGCGCGTTTGATATAATGGGTTGAGTCGTTGACTTTTTTTGATTGTATGCCACTGATATAAACACCTTGCTGCTCTGTTTTTAAGCCCCAAATAACCGCTTTTTTGCTCTTAAAATTATAGAGCATTGAATCTTGATTCGATTCTTGAGTTCCTTGTTTAAATTCCGGTAATTGTGTGTAAACGCCTGCGGTATCTACAATGCCTTTGGCGTAGGCGAGATTATTTTTATAATCGATGATAATAATACCCGATTTGATTGAAATTTCACCAAAATACAATTCGGCCTTGTTGTAAAGCATAGCGGTATTTTTAACATAATCGTTTAACTCGTAATCTAAAGCCTTGTGTTTTACAGTAGATTCTAGAAATTCAACAGGTTTTGCTACACTATCTTTTTTGATAGAATCTTTTAAAACAACAGGTGAATTCTTTTTTATGGGAATTTTTGAGCCTTTTGTTTTAGGGTTTATTTGTGAAAAACATAAAAAGGTTCCTAAAAAAAAAGCAAGTATTGTAAAATGTATGTTCTTAAAATTTGTATCCAACGCTTTTAATAGTATTTTTGTTCTTTTAAAATAAATAGTTATCTAATTTTAATGTTAAAAATTAAATAATTAAGTTATTTTTAATAACAAGGCAAACTTACATATATTTTATTGTGTAATCTTAATTTTTACAAAATAAAAAGATGTTAAAGCCTTTGTAAATTCAATAGATTAATGCGAGAATTTAAAAAATATTTTCATCACTTAAATCCAATAAATTATAGATTATTAGCTTGTTTTATAATCTTTTTTGGATGGCATAATAGCAATGTGCATGCCCAATTAAAACCATTTACCATAGTTTTAGATGCGGGTCATGGCGGTCACGATCCTGGAAATTTGGGAACAAAACGCTATGATAAATCCGAAAAGGACATTGCCTTAGATGTTACCCTTAAAGTAGGTGCCATTTTAAATGATGAGGCAAAAGATATCAAAGTGTTATATACCCGAACCACTGATATTTATCCCGATTTGTGGCAACGCGCTAAAATAGCAAATGAATCTAATGCCGATTTTTTTATCTCCATTCATTGTAACTTCTTTAAAAACAATGCTTCCGGAACCGAAACCTTTGTGCTGGGTCTGAACCGAAATAGCACAAATTTACAAATCGCTAAACGTGAAAATGACGTGATTTTATTAGAAAAAGATCATGAAAAACATTATCAATATGACCCTAATGCGCCTGAGTCTATTATCGGGTTAACCTTAATGCAAGAGGAATATCTTGATAAAAGTATTGAATTGGCTCAATCGGTTGAAGATTCTTTTGTTGCACAAGCGGGACGCTTTAGCCGCGGTGTTAAACAAGCCGGCTTAATTGTGCTTCATCAAACCTATATGCCTAGTGTGCTCATTGAAATAGGCTTTTTATCAAATAGAGAAGAGGAGGATTTCTTAAATTCTGAATTGGGACAGCTAAAAATTGCAAACTCAATTGCCGATGCTATCAAAAGATATAAATTGCATACCACTCAAAACGAAGTAGATGTTTACACCGTTAATCCTCCTGTTAAAGATGAAATAAAATCGGATAACATTATTAACCCTAAAAAGGGCAATAACACTGTTAAAAAGGACGATGTTGAAATTAAAGTAAGCATTAAAAAGGAAGCCGTAAATACCAAAAACGAAAATGAACAAATTAATTTCAAAGTTCAATTGGCTGCTGGCACAAATAAATTAGAGACAACCCCCAGTAACTTTAAAGGTTTAAAAAATGTTGAACGCATTAAAGTTGGCGCGATTTATAAATATTACATAGGCAATAGTAATGATTATAATGAAATTGAGACTTTAAGACTAATGGCTAAAGATAAGGGCTATAAATCGGCTTTTATAGTGGCTTTTAAAAACAATAAACAAATAGATATAGAACCAATATTAAAATCTAAAAGCTAAGTGTGCTTTGCTAAAAAATAATTACTATTGTAATAAGAAACAAAACAATGATAAAACTTTCAAGAGAATTAAAAACAGGCTTAGTTGCCCTTATAACCATCATATTATTTATATGGGGATTTAGCTTTATTAAAAGTAATAACCTCTTTAAAAAAGAACGCATATTTTTTGCAGTTTACGATAATGTTCAAGGATTAGCGCCTTCGAGTTTGGTTACCATTAACGGATTTAAAGTAGGTAAAATTGACGACATTACATTCCACCCTAAAATAAAAGGAGCCCTGATTGTAAAATTTAGTTTAAATAATGATTTTCAGTTTTCTAAAGTGAGTGTAGCAAAGATTTACAGCTCCGATTTAATGGGTACAAAATCACTTTCGGTGGTTCCAAATTATGAGGGCGAATTGGCTAAAACCGGCGATACCCTTTACAGTGAAAGCGAACAAGGCATGTTTGAAATGCTCAACGAAAAAATTGCTCCCTTGCAATCTAAAATTGAAGGCATGATTGTAAATGCCGATTTATTGATGCACAATATCAATAAAATTCTAGATTCAAAAACCCAAGAGAACATCAAAGAAAGTATTAATAACCTAAAAAACACGCTACTAACTTTTGAAAACACCTCTAAATCGGCCGATGCTTTATTGACGAATAACCAAGCCAATTTAAGCGAAATCATTAAAAATTCTAAAGAAGTTACCGAAAACTTAAAACAATTTTCCGACTCTTTAACCGAGGTTAACATTGCCCAAACCATTACCAAATTCAATGAATCAATTGCCAATATAAACTTGTTGTTAACCGCTGTAAATTCTGGCAAAGGTACTTTAGGCAAGTTGGTAAAAGATGACAAGTTATACCAAAATTTCACCAATGCTTCAAAAGAATTGGAAGAATTATTACGCGACATGAAACTGCATCCTAAAAGGTTTGTTCATTTCTCGGTATTCGGAAAAAAAGACAAAGCCTATAACCCAAAAGACAGCCTTAAATAAAATAATATTATATAAAATTCTTTAATATGCACTACCTACCAAATATCATTTTTGCCACAATTCTAGTTGTCGGAATTGGTTTTTTTGTGCAAAATATCAAAAAAATTATCAGAAATATTAAACTAGGTAAATCAACTAACCGCAGTGATAACGCTCAAGCGCGATTGAAAAATATGGCTTTAATAGCTTTAGGACAATCAAAAATGGTAAAACGCCCAGTAGCGGGAATTTTACACATTTTAGTTTATGCCGGATTTATTATCATTAATATTGAAGTTATCGAAATTATAATTGACGGACTTTTTGGTACCCATCGCATATTATCTTTTGCAGGAGGTTTTTATAGCTTTTTAATTGGTACCTTCGAAATATTGGCAGTTTTGGTTTTTGCATCGGTAATTCTATTTTGGATGCGCAGAATGGTGTTGCAAATTCCCCGCTTTTGGAACAAAGAAATGAAAGGCTGGCCAAAAAATGATGCTTTAAACATTTTGTATTTTGAAATGATTTTGATGAGTTTATTTTTAGTAATGAACGCTTCCGATTACAGCCTTCAACAACTCGACGTTGACCATTACATTAAGGCAGGAAGCTTTCCTGTGAGCCATTTTATCGCCACTTGGTTGCCCCAAAATATTCCATTTTTAGAAATTTTAGAGCGCACCACTTGGTGGCTGCACATTGTAGGCATCTTAATATTTTTAAATTATTTATACTATTCAAAACACCTTCATATTTTATTGGCATTTCCCAATACTTATTTTGCCAATTTAAATCCTAAAGGTAAATTTAACAATTTAGAGGCAGTTACCAATGAAGTTAAATTGATGCTAGATCCAAATACCGACCCTTATGCAGCTCCTGCCGAAAATGCCACACCTCCCGAAAAATTTGGAGCAAGCGATGTTTTTGATTTAAGCTGGGTGCAATTGCTAAATGCTTATACGTGTACCGAATGCGGTCGTTGCACTTCTGTTTGCCCAGCAAATATCACTGGTAAAGAATTATCGCCTAGAGCTATTATGATGAAAACCCGCGACAGACTTGAAGAAGTCGGTAAAAACATCAATCTAAATAAAGAATTTAAACCCGATAATAAGCAATTGCTTAACGATTATATTTTGCCCGAAGAATTGTGGGCTTGCACCTCATGTAATGCCTGTGTTGAAGCCTGCCCGGTTAATATTGACCCACTGTCTATCATCATCGATATGAGGCGTTATTTGGTTATGGAACAATCGGCAGCACCTCAAGAACTCAATATGATGATGACCAACATTGAAAATAACGGTGCACCTTGGCAATACAATCAAATGGATCGGTTAAACTGGAGAGAAGAATAAAGATATAAATTACTAAAATTAAAGAAATTGAAAAAAGAAGAAGTAGAAAAATTACTACAAACGAAGGTGGAAAGCGGTGCACGCGTAAGTCCCATTTTGCCAAAAGGGGTTAAAAATTATTTAATCGATATTGATGGCACGGTTGGCGAAGACATTCCTAATGAAGAACCCGAGCGCATGGTAACTGCAAAGGCTTATCCCGATGCCATTGCGACTCTAAATGGTTGGTATGACCAAGGTCATATTATTTATTTTTTTACATCCCGAACCGAAGCCCATCGCGAAATTACCGAAGCTTGGCTAAAAAAACACGGCTTTAAATATCACGGTATGTTAATGGGCAAACCGCGTGGCGGAAATTATCACTGGATTGATAATCACCTTGTTAAAGCAACCCGCTACCGTGGAAAATTTACCGAATTAATAAATAAAGAAGTTACCATTGAGGTGTTTGACGATGGGCAACACGAATAATATAAAAAATAAAAAGATGAACGTACCAACAATGGCCGAAATGATGGCGCAAGGCAAACAACCCGAAGTTTTATTTTGGGTAGGTTGCGCCGGAAGTTTTGATGACCGCGCTAAAAAAATAACCAAAGCTTTTGTAAAACTTTTGCAAAAATCAAATGTTGATTTTGCTGTTTTAGGCACTGAGGAATCATGTTCAGGCGACCCAGCAAAGCGCGCCGGAAACGAATTTTTGTTTCAAATGCAAGCCATGACAAATATTCAAGTGCTTAATGCTTATGAAGTTAAAACCATTGTTACCGCTTGTCCGCATTGTTTTAACACACTAAAAAATGAATATCCCGAATTGGGAGGCAACTATCAAGTGATGCACCATACCGAATTTTTAAAAAAATTGCTCGATGATGGTCGGTTAACCATTGAAGGCGGACAATTTAAAGGCAAACGCATCACCTTTCACGACCCTTGTTATCTAGGTCGCGCTAATAAAATTTATGAAGCGCCACGCGAACTCATTCAAAAATTGGAGGTAGAATTGCTAGAAATGAAGCGCTGTAAAAGCAATGCCTTGTGTTGTGGCGCTGGTGGTGCTCAAATGTTTAAGGAAGCCGAAAAAGGCAAAAAAGAAATTTTTATTGAACGCACCGAAGAGGCTCTGTCTACACAACCCGATATTGTCGCGACGGGCTGTCCTTTTTGCAATACCATGATTACCGATGGTGTTAAAAATAAAGAAAAGGAAGGTAGTGTTAAAGTTTTAGATATCGCCGAATTAATCGCAAATGCGAGTGATTTATAGGTTATTTTGCACTGTGCCAAGGTGAAAATTAATTTTATAGTGCTCTAAATTAATTTTTAAATTTTGATTAAATCATTTATTCAAGCAGCGCGTTTACGCACCTTACCCTTATCCGTTTCAGGAATTATTGTCGGTAGCTTTTTGGCTGCAGCCGATGGATTTTTTGATTATCAAATTTTCATTCTTGCCATCTTAACCACCATTTGCTTTCAGGTTTTGTCAAATTATGCCAACGATTATGGCGATGGCGTAAAAGGAACTGATAATATAAATAGAGTAGGTCCCATGCGCGCCTTGCAAAGTGGCGCCATTTCACAAGCTCAAATGAAAAGCGCCATCATCATTACAGGAATGATTAGTTTTTTGCTGGCACTGCTTCTAATTTATATGGCTTTTGGAATAAAATATTTGAGCTTTTCCTTGCTTTTCTTGCTTTTAGGAATTGCTGCTATTGGTGCGGCACTTAAATACACCATGGGTAAACACGCTTATGGTTACAGTGGCTTTGGCGATATGTTTGTCTTTATTTTTTTTGGTTTGGTAAGTGTTTGTGGAAGCTATGTTCTTTTTGCAAAACAATTAAATGTCGCTGTTTTTTTACCGGCAATCTCTATCGGTTTATTGAGCACAGGGGTGCTAAACCTCAATAATATGCGCGATTTAGAATCAGATAAATCGGCTTATAAAATGACTTTCGCAGTCAAAATTGGCGCTGAATTTGCCAAATATTATCATTATATTTTGCTGATTTTTGCATTTATCACAGCGTTTTTATTTGTGTTTTTAAAATATAAATCGCCTTGGCAATTTTTGTTTGTCATTGCGTTTATACCCATTTTTAATCACTTATTAACCGTTTTTAATACAAAAGATTTAAAACTTTTAGACCCTGAATTAAAAAAGTTGGCACTCGCTACATTTTTGTTTGCACTACTTTTTGGGATAGGTTACATTTGCGTCTCATAAAAAACTAATTTTTGTTAGTCTAAAATTCTAAAATAAAAGATATATTTGTCTTTTAATTAAAACATGAAAAAACAGTTTTTAGGTATATTTTTTTATATGCTTTATATATTGGCAATGTTTCGCCCACTTCTTCCAATTATAGAGTATTATTCCAATTACAATTATATTGCCAAGGTGCTTTGTGAAAATAGGGATAAACCATATTTAGAGTGTAACGGTAAGTGTTACTTAGCAAAGCAACTAAATGAAGTAAATAATAATAAAACCAATCCTAAATCTACCATTCCTCAAATAGATTTTGATAAATACCCTGTTTCTCCATTAGGGCAATTTTCATATGAGTTTAAAATTTTAGAAAAAAATGATACTCATAGGTTTTCTTTCAATAAATTCACTTTACAAGAGTTCTATAATTCTTTACTAAAACCACCGCAATTCATTTCCTAATTTTATCAATTTAATTTATTTCTTGATATTATAGCGCTTAAGTCAGCGCTTAATTCGCTGTATTTAAAACATTCCGGAGTTTGTGGCTCCTAATGCTTCTTTTAGATTTATGAATATTAAACTATTTAATATCAAGTAAATAATAAATTATTGATAGCTCAAATTCTCATTATTTATCATTTTTCGGTGAATGGAAGTTTTGGGCAAATTCCGATCTAATCATAGATGGATTCGGATACATCATTAGGTTTAAAAAAAAATATAAAATAAAATTATCAATGAAAAATATTATTATCCCATTTCTATTAGTCATATCTAGTGTTGCATCAGTTTTTTCGCAGACTGTTGTAATTAATGGAAAAATTGTATCGGAAGAAACAAGTATGCCTATAGAATATGCAAGCATAAAATTACTAAAAAACAATACGTTAAGCGTTTCTAATGCAAATGGTGAATTTTCTATTCAAGCCGAAAAAGGCGACAAAGCAGAGATTTCGCACATAAGTTTTAAAACTATTGTTGTGGCATTGCAAAATGCGATGTTGGTCAAAATGCCATCGACCCAAATAGATTTAAGCGAAATTATTGTGGATGCCAATCCATTGCAAGATATTTCACAATCTGTCATCATCAATGATATCGAAAAAAGGGTCAGCCAGCCACGAAGCGTTGGGCACTTGTTTAAAGACATTCCCGGTTTTGCCATTGTAAAACGTGGTGCTTATGCTTCCGAACCGGTATTCCGTTCCTTTAAACAGGAGCAGTTAAATGTTCAATACGATGGTGGCATGAAAATCCACAATGCTTGTCCGAGCCGCATGGATCCAATCACAACGCACGTAATTCCGGAGGAAATAGAAAAAATTGAAATTGTAAAAGGACCTTTTACGGTTCGGTTTGGACAAAATTTTGGCGGAATTATCAATTTAGTTTCCAAAAACCCGTCAAAAAATGAACTCGGTTTCCACGGAAGTGTTGAAGGCGGTTATGAAACCAACGGCCAAAATCTGGTAAATGGCGCTTCATTGGTTTATGTAGCCAACAAATTTGATGTCCAGTTGAATGGTTCTTACCGTGATTTTGGTGATTATACCGACGGAAATGGCGATGAGGTGCAATCTTCTTTCAGAACAACAGATTATTCCGTTAAAGTTGGCGTAAATCCAACCGATAAACAACGCCTGCAATTCAGTTGGCGACAAGCATTTGCCCGTGATATTGACCACGCCGGTTTGCCGATGGATTCGCCTTTTGATGATAGTTTGTTGGCTGGAATAGATTATAAATTCGACAATATTTCTGAAAAAATAAGCAGTTTTACATTTAAGGCTTTTTACTCGTATGTAGATCATTTAATGACCAACGAAAATCGGCCAACCTTTATGGCAACCGATGCAAAATCGCCTGTGGAATCTTTTTCTTACGGCGGTAAAGCAGAAATGGTGTTTAATACTTCGGATAATTCAAAGTTGTTTGCCGGCGTTGATGCCAATTTGCTGAACAGAAAAGGAGACCGGACACGAATGGTAAAGATAATGAACGGCAATGTGCTGCCAATGCCTATGACTTTTACGGATAAAGTTTGGCAGGATGCCGACGTAAATGATATAGGTGTTTTTGCCGAAGAAAAAATAAAAATTACAGATTATACCACGATTACGGCTGGCGTTAGGGCCGATTTTATATCAGCAAAGCTAAATGATCCTGCGCCCGATTTTGAAGCCTTGTATGGCGGCGAAATTAAGGACGAATCGGAAGTGAATTTCGGCGGAAATGCTTCTGTAAAATATCAAAAAAACGGATTTCAAACGCAGTTTGCCGTTGGTAGGGGAATTAGAACCGCCTCCATGACCGAGCGTTTTATCAATCATTTTAATGTTGGCGTGGATCCTTATGAATATGTTGGAAACCCAAATCTAAAACCTGAAATTAACTATCAGTTAGAATGGTCATTTTCAAAGAAATTTGAAGATTTTGAAGTGGGCGCTTCGGTATTTCATTCCTTTTTGGAAGACTATATTTATGGCGTGGTTAACACCAATATTCCAAGAAAATTTATGCCAGCAACACCACCGGTTTATGCCAAACAATTTGTCAATATTGATAAAGCTTCACAAACCGGATTTGAGTTTAATTTTAATGTGCACGCATCAAAAAAACTGTCATTTACTTCTGAACTTTCCTATACCCGTGCCCAAAATGAAGATTTGGACGAGCCTTTGGCGCAAATTCCGCCATTTATGGCAAATTTGGGCGTTAAGTTTGAAGAGCATAAATTTTGGGTCGCCTTAAATTCGAGGTTGGTGGCAAAACAAGATAGAGTTTCGGCTTCTTTTATGGAAGAAAAAACCCCGGGTTTCGGAACATTGGATTTAAGAGCCGGAATAACGGCGTTCACCAATTTTTCAATCGGATTTGCCGTATTAAATATTTTTGACAAGGCCTATTATGAACATTTAAATTATTCTTATCAAAATTCAAATACATCCGCAGGGCGTATTTACGAAACTGGCAGAAATTTTACTACCTATCTTAAGTATCAATTTTAATTTATAAACTTTAATATTTATTTGTTTGATTAAAACCACGGAAAATTAATTTTTCGTGGTTTTTTTATGAATTTATTTTTAAATTGCAGTCAATCATTCATAAATTACCTAAAATGAACATCACTTATCTAGGTCATGCGGGTTTATCCGTTGAAGTTGCAGGTAAACACCTTGTTGTCGATCCCTTTATCAGTGGCAATCCGTTGGCAAAATCAGTTGATTTAGCCTCACTTAAAGCCGATTACATTTTAGTAACCCACGCACATCAAGATCATATTTTAGACGTGGAGGCCATTGCCAAACGAACGGGTGCTAAAGTAATTTCTAATTTCGAAATTGTTACTTATTTTGAAAATAGGGGAATTGTTGGTCATCCTATGAATCACGGTGGCTCTTGGCAATTCGATTTTGGAACCTTAACTTACACCAATGCCATTCACTCATCTTCTTTTCCCGATGGCAGTTATGGCGGTCAACCAGGTGGCTTTATTCTCGAATCAGCCGAAGGGACTATTTATATTGCAGGCGATACCGCTTTAACTTTTGATATGAAGCTAATTCCGCTAAAATGTAAACTCAACTTAGCGGTTTTGCCCGTTGGCGATAATTTTACAATGGGCTACAAAAGCGCCTGCATGGCGGCCGATTTTTTAGCCTGTAACCGAATTTTGGGGTATCATTATGATACTTTTGGTTATATAGAAATAAACCATCAAGAAGCCATTGAATATTTTAAAGCACATTATAAAGAGTTGAATTTAATTAAAATAGGTGAATCAATAAACGTTTAATCTATCACATTATGAAACACAATCTTATCGGATGGGTTGAAATACCCGTATCAAATATGGAGCGGGCAATGGCATTTTATCAAAGTGTTTTTAACATCAACATGCCGCTTCAAGATTTGGGTGATTTGCAAATGGCTTTTTTTCCAAATTTGGAAAATGAGAAAGGCAGTGGTGGTGCGTTGGTTAAACACACCGAATTTTACAAACCCTCACAAAATGGTGTTTTAGTTTATTTTTCACCAACCTCAGGCGACCTATCAATAGAACTAAATCGTGTTGAAGCGGCCGGTGGAAAAGTGTTGATTCAAAAACGCCAAATTTCGGCCGAACATGGATTTATGGGTCTGTTTTTAGATAGCGAAGGCAATCGAATAGCGCTACATCAAAAATAAAGGTTAAACGCCTTATTCTTCTTAGTTTAATGAGTAGTTCTATAAAAAAAATATGAACAAATAATTTTTATATTCTGCTAAATTAGTATATTTATGCAAAATTAATATATATGACTGATTTATTTTGTCCAAATTGTAGCGCTAATGAGTAGTTAAGAGCGGAATTGTAAAAGAAAAGCAACGTTATAAATGCAAAAAATGTGGTTATTTTTTTACTGTTAACAAGGTGGGAAAGCAAATAGATGCCTACTATGTTAATAAAGCACTTCAACTGTATCTCGAGGGACTGAGCTATCGTGAAATTGAAAGAATTTTAGGGGTTTCGCATGTGAGTGTTATGAATTGGGTAAAAAAGTACAATGTCAAGCGACCGTATAGTTTTGAATACCATTCTACTTACAAAATTCTCAATGCTAAAGAGCTTACAGAGTATTTTTCTACTAACAAAAATATTATTGGCGCAGGGGTTGTTATAACCGAGTTAGGCGATAAGTTTATGCTTATTCGCTGGGAACGCTTCAAATAAAACAATACCTATTAACACAAAACTATCTTACATTTTATTTTATTGAGCTTTATTTTCATCTTGTTGGTGCTAAAAGTAAAATTTTAAGCAAAAACTTTTATTAATTAACCAATTCTAAATTATGAAAAAAAAGCTTTTAGTTTTGTTAATCACCTTAATGGGATTGACTTACTACAGTTATGGTCAGGCAAAGCCCGACCAAAAATTCGGAATAACTTGGGGTGGATTTGTTAAAGTTGATTACCTGGCCGATACCCGGCAAAATGTAACAGCTAGAGAAGGACACTTTCTTATTTTTCCGGCGGCAGAAAACATTGTTGGAGGAACAGACCTTAATGATGTTGCTAATTTTAACATTTTAGCCGTTCAAACCAGATTGACTGGTAAGATTACAGGACCTGATTTTTTTGGAATGACAACTTCAGGGATGATTGAAGGCGCTTTTTTTGGACAATCTGATCCCGACATTAATGGTTTTAGATTGCGCCATGCCTTTGTAAAACTATCCAATGATAAAGTGGATATTATTATGGGTCAATATTGGCATCCTATGTTTGTTACGGCAGTGTTCCCGGGAACCTACTCTTTTAACACGGGTGTGCCTTTTCAACCATTCTCAAGAAATCCCCAGTTAAGAATTACAACCAAAGGCAAAGTACAATTTATTGGCGTGATGTTTTCGGAACGTGATTTTGCTAGTAGAGGTCCTGCTGGAACCACATCAAAATATGTAAGGGATGCCTTTATTCCACAACTTCACACCCAACTACAATTTGTTGGCAAAGAATCGTTAGGTGGCATTGGTGTAAATTTAAAAACCATGCGCCCTACTTTAGCCGCTGATAATGTTACAAATACAGCTTTTATAGGCTACTTTAAAACAAAATTAGGAAAATCAACTACCTTTAAATTAGAAGGTATTTATGGCGAAAATATGTCAGATTTACTTTCAATTAGCGGCTTAGCCGAAGCCGTTGGTGGTGGTTTTACCTCTAATAAAACCGTGTCTTTTTGGGGTGAATTAAGTGGCGGTGATGCAAAGTCAGAATGGGGCATATTTTCAGGTTACACTAAAAACAATGGATTTAAAGACCCCGTTGGTGGAGCCGTTTATGGTTTAGGCCCAACAGTGGATAATGTGTTTAGAGTCGCCCCAAGATATGGCTGGAAGTCAGGTAAAATGACCATTGGCCTTGAAGTAGAATACACAACAGCGCTTTATGGAAAGTTAGCTGCAAATAAAACGGATATTGACACCTCTGGTTTCAATTCAGTAAATAATTTAAGAGCTGCATTATCAGCGATTTATGGATTTTAAAACAATATAATTATGTCTTCACAAGAAAGTAAAACAGCCTATTGGAAAGAAAATCTTCGCTATTTAACAATATTACTTAGCATTTGGTTTTTAGTATCTTATGTATTTGGAATTTTTTTAGTTGACCAATTAAATACCATTAAATTTTTTGGATTTAAGCTCGGTTTCTGGTTTGCCCAACAAGGGTCAATGTATGTGTTTGTTATCTTAATATTCGTCTATGTTAAACTGATGAATAAGTTAGATAAAAAATATGGTGTAAACGAATAATATTAATCATTTAAAAATTAGAAATTATGGGAATTTTAGGATGGACATGGCTACTCGTTGGCTTATCATTTACACTATACATTATTGTTGCAATATGGGCTCGCGCTAACACGTCTAAAGAATTTTATGTTGCTGGTGGTGGTGTACACCCAATTTTAAACGGTATGGCAACCGCCGCAGACTGGATGTCGGCCGCATCATTTATCTCTTTAGCAGGTATCGTATCTTTTACAGGATATGATGGTGCTGTTTATATTATGGGTTGGACTGGTGGTTATGTGCTTTTAGCTTTACTACTAGCGCCTTATTTAAGAAAATTTGGAAAATTTACGGTTCCTGATTTTATTGGAGACCGTTATTATTCAAGCACAGCTCGTGTAGTGGCCGTTCTTGCTGCATTAATTGTGTCGTTTACCTATGTAGCCGGTCAAATGCGTGGTGTGGGAATTGTATTTTCAAGATATCTAGAAGTAGATATCAATACGGGTGTATATATTGGTATGGCTATCGTATTTTTCTACGCCGTTTTAGGTGGTATGAAAGGGATTACTTACACACAGGTAGCACAGTATTGCGTGTTGATTTTTGCATTTATGGTTCCAGCCATATTTATATCAATCCAAATGACAGGCAACCCCATTCCACAACTAGGTTTTGGTAGTTCAGGTCATGATGGCGTTTATCTGTTAGATAAACTCGATGGGCTCTCAACTCAACTCGGTTTTCATGAATATTCGACGGGATCTAAATCAATGGCTGACGTTTTTGCCATTACCTTTGCCTTAATGGTTGGTACCGCTGGTTTGCCTCACGTAATTGTGCGCTTCTTTACCGTTCCAAAAGTAAAAGATGCACGTTTATCTGCGGGTTGGGCTTTAGTATTTATTTCAATACTTTATACAACAGTTCCAGCTGTGGCTGTTTTTGCAAGAACAAACTTAATTGAAACCGTAAGCAATAAACCTTATGAAGGTTTGCCAGCTTGGGTTGCCAACTGGGAAAAAACCAAATTAATTAAATTTGATGATAAAAATGGTGACGGCATCGTTCAATACGTTGGTGATAAAGAAAAAAATGAATTAACCATTGATAATGATATTATGGTTCTTGCCAATCCTGAAATTGCAGGTTTACCTAACTGGGTTGTTGCCTTAGTTGGCGCTGGTGGTTTAGCCGCAGCGCTTTCAACTGCTGCTGGTTTGCTGTTGGTAATAGCCTCATCAATATCACATGATTTAATCAAGAAATTAATTAAACCAGATATCTCTGAAAAAGGAGAGCTTTTAGCTGCTCGTACAAGTGCTGGTGTTGCCGTATTTATTGCCGGCTATTTTGGTATTCATCCTCCTGGATTTGTGGCAGCGGTAGTAGCATTAGCCTTTGGTTTGGCTGCAGCATCTTTCTTCCCTGCTATTATTTTGGGTATTTTTTACAAAAAAATGAATAAAGAAGGTGCCATTTCGGGTATGTTAGTAGGTTTATCTTTAATGGTTTGGTATATGCTAAAATATAAATTTGGCCTATTCGATGGTGGTAAAGAAGCCTTAGGAGCCTTAAAAGCCGACTGGTGGTTTGGAATTTCTCCCGAAGGTTTTGGTACGGTTGCTATGGTTGCTAACTTTTTTGTAGCTTTAATTGTAAATAAATTTACAAAAGAGCCCCCATTACATGTTCAAGAAATTGTTGAACACATTAGAATACCATCTGGTGCTGGTGAAGCCCAAAATCACTAATAAATAGTTAGTCAAAAAACAGCACTATTTTTTTTATAGTGCTGTTTTTATTATTTTTAGTCCTAATTTTAAACAAAATGAAACTAAGACACCAACAAAAGTTAATTGTGTTATCAATCTTACTATTGAGTTTGTTTAACATTCCCGTTTTGTTAATTTTTAATACAAACACAACTTTTTTTGGATTTCCCTTAATTTACTTTTACATCTTCTTTGTTTGGTTTGTTGGAATTATTGTCTCTTATATAATCCTCAAAAAATATTATGAGTAGCTTTTTAGTCATATTAGTAATTGTTGCTTACTTGGCAACCATTTTTTATGTGGCTTACTGGGCTGAAAAAAATTCTAAGAGCAATTGGGTTAACAACCCTTATGTTTACACACTTTCGTTAGCAGTTTATTGTACAGCTTGGACCTATTATGGCAGTGTTGGTTTAGCAGCAACTTCTGGATTAAAGTTCTTAACCATTTATTTAGGTCCCGTTATTATCATTCCTGCGTGGATTATTTTAATGAAAAAAATCCTTAGAATTGCCAAAGGAAACAAAATATCTTCATTAGCCGATTTTATTTCACTGCGCTATGGAAACGACCGTTTTTTAGGCGCTTTAGTTACTGTTATATGTGTTTTTGCCATTGTGCCTTACATCTCTTTACAGTTAAAAGCCATTTCCGAAACGTTTAATGTGATTACCAATCATAAGTTGCCTGGAAATACTGTTTTTAATGATACGACCTTATATATTGCTATTTTATTAGCCATTTTTGCCGCCTTTTTTGGCACTCAAAATACCGATGCAACCGAGCGCCACAAAGGGATTATTACAGCAGTGGCTTTAGAATCTACCATCAAATTGTTTTTCTTTTTAGTGATTGGCGTTTATGTAACATTCTTTTTGTTTAATGGACCAATTGATATTTATAATCAAGCTTCTATCTTGTCAAATTTTGAAATTCAACAAAAAATAAATGGGGTTGAAGGTGGAATTAACTGGTTTTTATTAAGCATCCTTTCTATGATAGCCATTATGTTATTGCCACGCCAATTTCAAGTAACTGTTGTTGAAAATGAACGAGAAAAATATTTAAAAAAAGTGATATGGCTTTTTCCCCTCTATTTAATGCTTTTTAATGTTTTTGTAATTTTAATAGCCTGGGCTGGTAATATTTACTTTCAAAATCAGCATGTTAATGCCGATCATTTTACCTTATTACTACCGCTTTTTAATAACAATCACACCTTAGCGCTTTTAGGATTTTTGGGTGGATTTTCGGCCGCTATGTCAATGGTTGTGGTTTCAACATTGGCTTTGTCAACCATGTTGAGCAATAACTTAATTATTCCTTACGGATTTTTGACAAGGTTTAGCAAAGGCGAATCTCACAAAAATAATGAATCAATTAAAAACATTAGGCGTATAGCCATTTTTACATTGGTTATTGTAGCTTATTTTTTCTATAAAAGTTTCACCCTAGATAAATCGTTGGTTTCTATCGGATTAATATCATTTGTAATCATTGCCCAATTGGCTCCTGCTTTTTTTGGGGGGCTGTTTTGGAGAAGGGGTTCATCAAAAGGTGCAAAGTATGGAATTATTATAGGCTTTTTAGTTTGTATTTATACCTTGGTAATTCCTTTTACAATTGAATCTAAGTTAATTGCTTCAACTTTTTTAAATGAGGGCTTATTTGGAATTGAGGCATTAAAACCTTACCAACTTTTTGGATTGCAAATATTAGATCCGGTAACGCACGCCTTTTTTTGGAGTTTGTTTTTTAACATCATTACTTATGCCATCATTTCGGTTAACATTATTAGCAATTACAGAGAGCGCAACTTTGCCGAAATGTTTGTTGATAGCACTAAATACGCTATGTTACACGAAGATGCTTATGTGTGGAAAGGCGAAGCTTATGTTCGTGATATTAGAAAAGTGTTGTCCCGATTTTTGGGTGAAAGAAGAACCGATCGCGCTATGAATCTGTTTTTTATGAAGTATAATTTGGATAAAAATACCCAATTTGCCGATGCGCGCTTGGTCAATTTTTCTGAAAAACTTTTAACCGGAAGCATTGGTAGTGCTTCGGCAAGAATTTTAATTTCATCAGTGGTTAAAGAAGAAGAAATAAGTTTAACCGAGGTGTTAAATATTTTAGATGAAACTCAAAAAGCTAAAGAATCTAACAAGGAATTAAAAGAACGCGACAAACAAAAAGATGAATTCTTAGATACCGTAGCCCACGAGTTAAAAACGCCAATTACATCCATAAGAGCGCTTTCCGAAATTTTATTAGATCATGATGACGTTGATAATGCCACCAAAACAAAATTTTTAAACAGTATTTTAAAAGAAAGTGAACGCGTGAGCCGCTTGATTAATAATATTTTAGATTTAGAAAAATTAGCTTCGGGAAGGCAAAAACTCAATCTAACCAAAAATTCAATTAAAAATACCGTTCAAAAATCAATTGATGCGGTAAAACAATTGGCCATCAATAATAATATTGAAATAACAAATGAAGTCATTGAGGATAAAACGTTCTTTTTTGACGATGATCGCATTGAACAAGTCATTATTAACCTGCTCTCTAACGCTATTAAATTTTCAAATGATGAAAAAGGTCAAGTATCTGTTCACGCAAAAATTTATCAAAATTCAATAGAAGTTTCAGTTGAAGATAATGGTAAAGGTATTGGAACAGATGAACTTGTCTCGATTTTTAACAAATTTTATCAATCAAAAAATCAAACCCTTTTAAAACCCGTTGGCAGTGGTTTAGGATTGGCCATTAGCAAACAAATTATCGAAAGTCATAACGGTAAAATTTGGGCTGATAATATAAATCCACAAGGAGCTAGAATTACGTTTACATTACCTTTAAATATAAATAAATATGAAGAAGCTGCTGATAGTTGATGACGAACCCAACATTGTGATGTCATTAGAATACCTATTTCAAAAAGAAAATTTTGAAGTATTTATTGCCCGTGATGGCGCTGAAGCCATCGAAATTACTGAAAAAGTTTTGCCCGATATCATCTTGCTCGATATTATGATGCCAAAAGTTGATGGTTATCAAGTGCTAAATTATTTAAAATCGGTTGAAGAATTAAGCCAAATAAAAGTCATCATTTTATCGGCTAAAACCAAAATTTCGGATGTAGAATTAGGACTTCAATTAGGGGCTGATAAATATATTACAAAACCTTTTTCAACCAAAAAATTGGTTGCAGATGTTGTTGAACTCTTAAATAAAAACACCAAAAAATGAAATTTAAATTAGGGAAAATCACCTCCGATATCTTTATAGCCGTTTATATACTTAGCACATTATATTTTAGGTTCTACATAGAGCCACTTTTTAATGGTAATTTTTTTGCCTCAATTTTTATAGGATTATTTTCCCTATTAATCATTTGGGTATTGGTAAAAATCAAATTTCTAAACCCAGGTTGGTTTGGATTATATAAAAACAAATAAATTAAACACAATGAGTTATCAAAAAAATTTCGATCAAAGTATTGCTAACCCAAAAGCATTTTGGGCAGAACAAGCAAATAACTTAAAATGGTTTAAAAAACCTACAAACATCCTTTCAAAAGATGAAAACGGATTTGACCGTTGGTTCGCCGACGGAACCTTAAATATGTGTTATCTGGCTGTTGATAAACATGTTGAAGCAGGTTATGGCGAACAAACTGCCATAATTTATGACTCTCCCGTAACCCAACAAAAAATAATGTATTCATTCAATGAGGTGCAAAAACGCGTTTCTTGTTTGGCTGGTGGTTTAAGAGATTTGGGTGTTAAAAAAGGAGATACTGTTATTATTTATATGCCCATGATTCCGCACGCTGCATTTAGCATGTTGGCTTGTGCCAGAATTGGCGCAATTCATTCCGTCGTTTTTGGCGGATTTGCACCTAATGAGTTGGCTATTAGAATTGACGACTGTAAACCAAAAGTGATTATTACGGCTACTTCTGGTATGGAAGTCGATCGCCTTATTGCCTACAAACCATTAGTAGATGAAGCCATTTCAATTGCTAAATACAAACCCGAAAAAGTGATTGTTTATCAACGAAATTTAGGCGCAATCAATAATAAAGATGAAATTTATGTCAGCTATAAAAAACTCATAAAAAATTCTGAGCCTGTTCCTTGTGTCGAAATGCGCTCAACCGACCCGCTTTACATTCTTTACACCTCTGGCACAACCGGAAAACCAAAAGGAATTTTACGTGATACGGGTGGCTATGCCGTGGCATTAAAATATTCAATGAAATCAATTTATGGCGTTAACGAAGGTGATACTTATTGGGCCGCATCAGATGTGGGCTGGGTTGTTGGTCATAGTTATATTGTTTATGGTCCTTTGTTAAACCGCAACACAACCATTATTTATGAGGGTAAACCAATAAAAACGCCCGATGCAGGTTCTTTTTGGCGTGTTATTAGCGAGCATAAAGTAAATGTGATGTTTACCGCTCCAACCGCTATAAGAGCCATTAAAAAGGAAGACCCCGAAGGTAAATTTATAAAACAATTCGATTTGAGTAGTTTAAAATATCAATTCCTCGCCGGCGAACGTTGTGATGTGGCTACTTTACATTGGCTGGAAGAAAATTTAGGCATCCCCGTAGTTGACCATTGGTGGCAAACAGAATCGGGTTGGCCGATGGTTTCTAATATGATGGGAATTGAGGCATTACCAGTAAAACCAGGCTCTGCATCAAAACCTGTATGTGGTTATAATGTTCAAATATTGGATAAAGATGGCAAACGGTTAGGCGCAAATCAAGAAGGTTTGGTGGTGGTAAAACTTCCATTACCTCCCGGAAATATTTATGATATTTGGGGAAATACCCAGCGCTTTATCGATGGCTATTTAAAAAGATTTGATGGTTATTATTTGTCGGGAGATGGCGGTTATATTGACCAAGATGGCTATGTGTTTATTACGGGTCGCGTAGATGATGTTATAAATGTTGCCGGTCACCGCTTATCAACTGCCGAAATGGAAGAAGTGGTTGCGGCTAATAAATCGGTTGCCGAATGCGCCGTTTTTGGCATTGCCGATTCCTTAAAAGGACAGGTTCCTCTAGCTTTAGTAGTTTTAAAATCGGGCGATTATGTTTCGAGTTTTGAATTGGAATTTAACATCGTTCAAGAAGTTAAAAAAGCCATTGGCGCAGTAGCTTCCTTAAAAAAGGTAATGATTGTAGCCCGATTGCCAAAAACACGTTCGGGTAAAATTCTTCGAAAGTTATTGCGAAATATTGCCGATGGTGTTGAATACGTTATTCCTTCAACCATTGATGACCCCGAAATTATCAACGAAATTATTCACGAATATAAATTGAACCAAATTGGGGTATTTGCAAATCTTGAGGAAAAAGAAAAACAAACGCTCGAAGATTTAAGAATTAGCTCCTTTATAAAATATTACAAATCATATCAACATAGTGTGAATGACCCAGAAGGTTATTGGGCGCAAATTGCCGACACGTTTAATTGGCGAAAAAAATGGGATAAAGTGGTTGAATATAATTGGGAAGATGCTAAATTTGAATGGTTCAAAGGTGCAAAATTAAATATTACCGAAAACTGTATTGACCGTCATTTAGCAAAGCACGGAAATGAAAGAGCCATTATTTGGGAACCTAACGACCCCAACGAAGCCAATAGAATTTTAACTTATAACGAACTTGCTGTTGAAGTTAATAAATTCGCCAATGTATTGAAAAGTAAAGGTGTCGTTAAAGGCGACCGAGTTTGCTTGTATATGCAAATGGTTCCTGAACTTGCCATTGCTGTTTTAGCTTGCGCCAGAATTGGCGCGATACATTCGGTTGTTTTTGCTGGATTTTCATCGGTGGCATTATCAACTAGAATTAATGATTCAAATTGTAAAGTGTTGTTAACAGCCGATGGCGTTTATAGAGGTAATAAAGCGGTTGATTTAAAACAGATTGCCGATGAAGCGCTCAAAACTTGTCCATCAATTGAAACAGCAATCGTATTAAAACGTATTGATTCTAAAGTAACCATGAAAGCCGGACGTGATGTTTGGTGGCATGAAGAGTTGGCGAAGGTAAACGCTAATTGTCCCGCCGAAATTATGGATGCCGAAGATGTTTTATTTATTTTATACACTTCAGGCTCAACCGGAAAACCAAAAGGCATGGTTCATACCTGCGGTGGTTATATGGTTCAAACCACACACAGCTTTAAAAATGTTTTTCAATACCAACAAGGGGATGTGTTTTTCTGTACGGCTGATATTGGTTGGATTACAGGCCATTCTTACATTGTTTATGGCCCTTTAGCCGCAGGTGCTACCACCTTAATGTTTGAAGGCATTCCTTCTTATCCCGATTTTAGTCGTTTTTGGCAGATAGTTGAAAAATATAAAGTCAACCAATTCTATACCGCTCCAACAGCTATTAGAGCTTTGGCCGCACAAGGAAATGAATTTACCGAGCAAAATGATTTGAGCTCCATTAAAATACTCGGTACCGTTGGAGAACCAATTAACGAAGAGGCTTGGCACTGGTATGACGAAAAAATTGGCAAACAAAAATCGCCTATAGTTGATACTTGGTGGCAAACCGAAACAGGCAGCATTATGATTTCGCCACTTGGAGGTGTAACCCCAACGCGACCAACTTTTGCAACGCGTCCTATGCCGGGTGTTCAACCTTGTTTGGTAAACAATGAAGGCATAGAGCAAAATATGAATCCCGCCGAAGGAAGTTTGTGTATAAAATATCCATGGCCGTCAATGGCTCGAACCATTTATGGCGATCATGAACGTTATAAAAAAACCTATTTTTCGGCTTTTCCAGGTAAATATTTTACTGGCGATGGCGCTTTGCGCGATTTAGAAGGAAATTATAGAATTACGGGTCGTGTGGATGATGTGGTTATTGTTTCTGGTCACAATTTAGGAACAGCGCCAATAGAAAACATTATTAATGAACACAATAATGTGGTAGAATCAGCCATTGTTGGTTATCCACATGCCATTAAAGGTAATGCGTTATACGCCTATGTTATTGTTTATCAACTTCCCGAAAAACCAGATACATTGCGCAAAGAAATCAATGATTTAATTGGTCGTACCATTGGACATATTGCCAAATTGGATCAAATTCAGTTTGTTCCGGGATTGCCAAAAACGCGCTCCGGAAAAATAATGAGGCGAATTTTGCGCAAGGTAGCCGAAAATGACACTTCAAATTTAGGTGATATTTCTACTTTGTTAAATCCTGAAGTGGTTCAGGCCATTATGGAAGGTTCTTTAGTAAAATAATTTTTACCCCCTGCATTAAAAACGTCCTCAATTTTTTGAGGACGTTTTTTATATCAAGCCGTTTTTTTGGGAGTTTCTAAATAAATCGGAATAATGAACGGTGCGTTCTTTTTTTAATTTCGAGAGGATTTTTAAAAACAATTGGGCGGTAATGTAAGCATCGCCCGAAGCGGTATGGCGGTCGTTTTGCGGTATTCTAAATTCTTCACTTAAAATATCTAATGAAAATTGCGCGTTCGCTTTGCCATTTAATTTTTTATAGAGCACCCCGGTGTCAATGCTTTTATTTTGAAGCTTTTTTAAGCCCTTTTTTTTTAAAGATATATTGATCATTTCAATGTCAAAACCAGCGTGGTGGGCAACTAAAACCGAATTTTCGATATAATTTAAAAAGCGTTCTAGAGCTTCCAATTCGCTTATTTTAATGAGTGTTCCACCTTTTAAAATGCCGTGTATTTTAACACTATCGGCATTAAAAGTATCTTGTTTTAAATAAATTTCAAGGCTATCGGCAACATCAATAACATTGTTAATAATTGCAATAGCACCTATTGATAACAGGCGGTCTGTTTTAGTATTTAGTCCGGTAGTTTCGGTATCAAAAACCACAAAGCGCGTATTTTCAATGCCTTTTGGATGTGGCAATTTAAATTTTTCTAAATAAGATCTAAAAAAAGGAGGGTAATTTTTATGTTTAAACCAAGAAAACATCACATCATTTGAGCTAAATTATACTTTACCTTTAGTAAATCTTGAATGGCTTTTATAGGGACAAAACAACCTTTCAATTTTAATTTTTCAGTTTTACTTAAATCATTTAAAACAACATATCTGCCTGTGTCATTATTTTTTAAGCCTTGCTTTGTGCGGTGTCTCAACAAAATTTTAAATGAATCTATACACGATAAGTATAATTCTTTGTTTTTTGAATCGACTTCAATTAATTTTTGATAACGCGTAATGGTGTTGTTGGCATCTTTAATATTGTAGGATAAAATGAGCACCCTCGCCGCATCGGTTAATGGCATCAACGCCCGACTTTTAATATCGAATTGGTCTTTATTTTCACCATTTTGTTCTACTAAGAATTGTCTAAAAAACCCAAGAGGTGGTGGATTTAACAGGGCATTTTTAGCTAAAAAATTTAAAAAAACCTCAAATTTCGAAATAGACTTAAAGATGCTTTCGGTCATGCTATTCACCAGATTACTATCGCCATAAACTAAGGAATAATCAAAAAAGATGGTACACATCATGACGGCTTTTTCGGTGGGTTCGGTTATCCAAGTGTCGAATTGTTTTTTCCATTCAGATAGCGATAAACACCATTGCGAATTGCTTGCCATCATATTTGCCGGGCAATAATCATATCCGATAAGGTGCAGATTATGGGTTATTTTTTTTGCTAATTTTATAAAATAGGTCTTTGTGGCTTTGTATTTTTCGGCTGAAACATCCTCAAAAACCAGTGCATTATCTTGATCTGTAATCAAAAGTTGTTCCCTTCTACCTTGACTTCCAATGGCTAACCATCCAAATTTTACAGGCGCTTCAATTCCCATTTCGGCAACAGCTATTTCAATGGTTTTTAAGGTTATAACATCATTAATTTCGGAAATAATATTTGATATAAAAATAATGGGAACGCTTTGTTCAATGTAGCCTTTAAGCAAATCGGCGGTTTTTTCTCTAATAAATTTTAAGTCGGCAATAGTGTTTGCTCTTATGATTTCTTTTATTAAAACTGAAGGATTATTGCCGTTTAAAACTACAATATCGTGTTCGGATAAAACCCCAATAAGTTCGGTATTTGGCGTGCCATCTTTGGTGATGCATAAATGGGTAATTTTGTGTTTTAGCATGGCAATTTGCGCTTCGGCACTCGTAATATTTTCTGTGGTAGTAATTACGGGAGCTGACATAATTTCAGTAACCTTTTCGGAGATTGAAACCAAACCAGTGGCTATTTTTACACGCAAATCTTTATCGGTAATGATGCCAATTGGTTTTTTATTTTCAACAATTAAAATAGACCCCACTTTTTTGGCGCACATTATTTGAGCAGCTTCTTTTATGCTCGTATTTTTTAAGCAACTTATTGGATGTTTGCTAAATTTTGCAGTTTGTATTTCGGTTAAATTTGATTTACTGGGCCTAACGCTATCGTCATAAGCAATTAATTTTGTTTTATTTTCTGGTTCAAAAGGCGCTTTGATATTGGTAGCGTAGGTGGCAATCAAAAATTCATTTGCTTTTTCATTTGTGCCGATAATCTCTTTTAAAAGTTCAACCGAAATGGCATATAAAATAGTTTCTTCACTTGCAATGGCATTGAGCAAATATTGATTGTTATGTATTAAAGCTCTGAGTCCAAAAACATCACCTTCGTCGCAAATATCAACCAGTATTTGTTCATTTTCAACAAACCGCGTTAAACCAATGGCGCCATCTTTTACCACATAAAAATTTTGACCCGGATCTTCTTCTTGCCTAAAAACGTAGGTATCTTTTTCAAGGTATTGCACTTTTACTTGCGATGCAATTTTTAAAAGTTGTTCTTTTTCTAGAATATCAAAAGGAGGAAAGTTTTTTAAAAAATCAAAAATACGTTCAGCAATGGTGTTTTTCATGATTTCAATAAGTGCTAATTATCGCTCATAAAGTTATGAAAAATAACGGACTTACAAGTGATAAAAATTTAAAATATTTTAAATAAAACAACAATTTTTGAGGGTAAATTGATGATTAATTAAAGCAGAATGATGGGTTTAATCTAACTATTTTTTAGTTTAGTAGTACCCTCGCCAAGAATCGAACTTGGATCTAAAGTTTAGGAAACTTCTATTCTATCCGTTGAACTACGAGGGCTAAAATGCGTCGCAAAAGTACCACATTTTATAAGGATATTAAAATATTGAATGACTCACTATTTAAAGCTTAAATTGTATATTTGAAAAACCGATATTTAATTCATCAGCGCATGATTTTTGCTAAATTTATAAAATATGATTTGCAATTTAAACTACCAAGTGGCACTTCTCGGGGAATTTTGCATCAAAAAGCGACTTATTTTTTAAAGCTAATTCGAGGAGCTGATTTCGGTATTGGTGAATGTGCGTTGTTTAAAGGACTCAGTGCCGACGATGTGCCCAATTACGAACAAAAATTAGATTGGCTTTGTCATAATATCAATAGCAGTCAAGCTGATTTAAGTTGTGCTTTGAATGAATTTCCATCTATTCAATTTGGCTTAGAACAAGCCTTTTTATCACTTAACAGCAAAGTTAAATTTGAACTATTTCCGTCGCAATTTACCAAAGGAAAAGCGGGAATTCCTATCAACGGTTTGATTTGGATGGGTTCAAAAGAGTATATGAATCAGCAAATTAAAGAAAAATTGAAAGCGGGGTTTACTACCATAAAATTAAAAATTGGCGCAATTGATTTTGACGCTGAATTGGCCTTAATCAATGCCATACGCAACGAATTTTCGGCTAATGAAATTGAAATTCGCGTAGATGCTAATGGCGGATTTTCGCCCGAAGAAGCACTCGAAAAATTAAAACGCTTATCCGATTTTGATTTACATTCAATTGAGCAACCCATCAAAGCAAAACAGTGGCAAAAAATGGCGCAACTTTGTGCGCAAACCCCTTTGCCCATTGCTCTTGACGAAGAGCTGATTGGCGTTTTTGATGAGAAAAATAAAGAACGATTGTTGCAAACTATTAATCCACAGTTCATCATTTTAAAACCCAGTTTAATTGGAGGCATTGAAGGTTCAAAAAAGTGGATTGATTTAGCAAAAAAACAAAATATTGCCTGGTGGATTACCTCGGCTTTAGAAAGCAATATCGGCTTAAATGCCATAGCGCAATTTGCATTTACTTTGGCAAATAATTTACCGCAAGGTCTTGGTACCGGGGGTTTGTTTACTAATAATATTAAATCACCTTTAGAAGTAAAAAGCGGTTATCTGTATTACAATACCGTTCAAAAATGGCACTTTTCAAATTTAATTTTTAATTAACCACTATGGATTTTATAGCGCAAGCCTTTACGGGAAAAGTTAAATGGCATCATTATTTTTTTGGCACCTTACTTTCTTTTTTTATCATGCAATTTGGCGCATTTCCCTTGCTATTTATTCGTGATTATGCCAATGGCTCAAAGGCAAATACGGCCACATTAAACCCGGGAATTGACAATAATTTATTTCTATTTTTAATGATAATTCCTTTTGCCTTTGGATTATTTGGATTAATTATCGCCATCAAAAAAATTCATAATTTACCTTTTTTAAAAGTGTTAACCGCCCGTAAACAATTTGATTGGCGACGCACCATAATTGCTTTTATTGCTTGGTTTGCAATTTCTTATACAATGATTATGATAGATTATTTCATTTCCCCCGAACATTATATTCTAAATTTTAAATTAATTCCGTTTATCATTTTGGTTTTTGTTTCGGTAATGTTTATACCATTTCAAAGCAGTTTTGAAGAGGTTTATTTTAGAGGCTATCTCATGCAAGGTTTTGGCGTGATAACCAAATATCGGCTTGTGGCTTTGATAATAACTTCAACGGCTTTTGGTTTGTTGCACGGTGCAAATCCCGAAGTTGCAAAACTCGGAAACCTACTCTTAATTTACTATGTGATTACTGGATTTTTCTTTGGCATCATTACCTTAATGGATGACGGACTGGAACTTACGCTAGGTTTACACGCTGCCAACAATATTTTTACAGCCCTATTTGTAACTACCAATTGGTCTGTTTTTCAAACAGATGCCCTATTTATAGACAACTCCGAACCCGAAATGAATTGGATGCTATTTGTGCCACTTTTTTTAGTGTATCCTTTGGTGCTTCTTTGGCTTTCTAAAAAATTTGCTTGGAAAAATTGGCGACAAAAATTGTTTGGAAATGTTGAAATTCCGATCAATATAAACGAAAATATAAGCTAAAAGGATAATTGTTATATGCAGAACAGCATGAAAAATAGGTTTGCAATTCATAAAGATTTTACCCTTAACGGATGTAATTATACCGAGATAGATGCTTTATTAACCGATTCAAAATCAATTTCTAATGAAGTTTTTTTGTTTTTAAATGATTGGTTTGATGCTGCTGATTTTATTAAAGTCGAAACCTCTGGTTCTACCGGAAAACCAAAACTAATACAACTCAAAAAAAGTGCGATGATTGCGTCAGCAAAAGCCACAGGAACTTATTTTGGTTTGTCTAAAAAAACTTCAGCACTACTTTGCCTTTCTACCAATTATATCGCAGGTAAAATGATGCTGGTTAGGGCATTAGTTTTGGGCTGGCATCTCGATATGGTTAATTCGAGCGCCCATCCACTTGACGGAATTAAAAATAGTTATGATTTTTGCGCCATGGTACCTATGCAAGTACAAAATTCATTGGCACAATTAAACCAAATTAAAATGCTCATTATTGGTGGTGCACCCGTAAGTTTTAACTTAATGAATGCTTTAGAAAATTTGGAAACCAGTTGTTTTGCAACTTATGGAATGACCGAAACCATCACACATATTGCCATAAAACCGCTTAATTTAAGTGCACAAAAATGGCGCAATAATCCCATTAGCAATTGTTTTGAATTATTACCAAATATCAATATTTCAATTGATTACAGAGGTTGTTTGGTGATTGATGCGCCAAAAATTTGTAAAGAACTTATCTTAACAAACGATTTAGTAAAACTTATTGACACCACACACTTTGAATGGATTGGGCGCTTTGATTGTGTGATAAATTCAGGTGGTGTAAAAATTAGCCCTGAACTTATTGAAGCGAAACTAGCTAAATACATTCCCTGTCGTTTTTTTATTGCGGGTCTCAAAAATGACTATTTAACTCAAAAAGTGGTTTTAGTTTGCGAAGGGGAGAGTCAAGATTTTTCGCACATTCCTTTTGGTGAAATTCTCAAAAAATATGAACAGCCTAAAGAAATTATCTTCGTCAAAAAATTTATTGAAACAGCTACTCAAAAAATTAATCGGAACGAAACGTTAAATTTTTTAGAATGATTAGGGATTGTGATTTTTATTAGTAATTTTAAACTTAATTTAAAACAACTTCCATGAAAATATTGGCACGCAATATATTACTGTTAGCACTTTTTATCTCACAACTTATTTTATCACAAACTAATAATTCAAATAGTGATAATAAAGTTAAAAATCTCGCCATTTTTTGGGACACTTCCCTATCAATGAATGATAAAAACTTGGGTTTAGAATTGAGTTTTTTAGATTATTATATCAAGGATAAATCAGATTTGACAGTTCAATTAATAAAATTTAACACTAAGGTAAATGCAGAGCAAACTTTTCAAATTAAAAAAGCTGATTGGACTTTGCTGAAGCAAAAATTAACCCAAACCACCTATGATGGTGCAACTTCTTTTAACGTACTTTCCGATATAAATTACCAATTAAATGATGCCTATTTGGTATTTACTGACGGCTATCAAAATCAGCAAATCTTAGCCGACTCCATTAAAAAGCCACTTGTTGTGGTGAGTAGCTTAGAAAAAACATTCTTTGGTACTTTGCAAGGTAAATCGAACGAAAATCAAAGCCATTTTATTGATTTAAATGCACAATCTTTAACCGAGGCTTTAGCCTCAATTGGCATTGATGTTCAAGCAACAGTGGGTTTAAAAGTCAAAGAAATTAAAAAGGGCAACAATAAAAACTTCACTAAAGTTTCGGGTACAGTTTATAGTTCTGAAGGTGTTTTAGAAGGCGTTAATGTGGTGTTAATGCGCACTGATAAAGGGGTTGTTACCGATAAAGATGGCAAGTTTAGCATGGAGGCTAAAATAGGAGACGAATTAAAATTTAGCTATTTAGGATTCAAGACTTATAATGAAATCATTTTAGAGCCAGAAATTAAAATCAATTTATTAACCACCGAAACGCGCTTAAACACCGTTGTGATTGAAGGTAAAAAAACTGAAGAACTTAAAGAAGATAGTCAAGGATTAGCTTCCGATAAGGATAAAAAAAGAGGTTATGCACAACAAACCTTGACAAGCGATAATTTTAATGCTGTAGAAACCAACATCGCCCAAACTGTTCAGGGTCGCGTTTCGGGCGCTACTTTAGGTCAAACCGATGATCTTAGCCAGATGATTATTAGAGGAGGTGGTACCATTTTAATGAATCAATATCCACTCATTGTTTTAGATGGTGTGCCCTTAGCGCGCGGTGATTCAGGCGCCGGCGGTAGTGGCAAGGTTGATTTGTCGTTTATTGACCCAAGCAATGTTGCAAAAGTTATTGTGCTTAAGGGTTTGGCAGCCACCAATAGATATGGTAGTGAAGGCGGAAGGGGCGTGATTGAAATTACAACAAAAACGGCTACCTACAATAAAAAAGATTACATTCCAGTTGACAAAGCTTTGTTGCACAATAATGTATATAGTGAAAAGCTAGACAGCAAACAGCAAGCTCCTATCTATTTAACCGATTTAAACCAATCAAAATCGGCGGAAGAAGCTTACCAAAAATATTTGATTTTGCGGGAATCTTTTGGCGATTCAATAAACTTTTATTTTGACGTTTCCGATTATTTTAAACAATGGAATAACCCCATTTTATCGGAGCAGATTTTATCAAATGTTTTAGAATTAAATTTCAACAATCCCACAGGATTATTAGCATTATCATTTAAATATGAAGCAAATAACGATTTAGATAACCAAATTTTTGTCAATAAACGCCTTTTGCGTTTACAGCCAAAAAATGCACAATCGTATATAGATATGGCTAAAAACTATGTCAATCAAAAGTTTTTAACAAAAGCCTTTTACCTCTATAAGCGCATGGTTGAAAACAGCATTGAAAATATGAATTTTAGCGGTGCTCAGGTGAGTCTTACAACCGAATTTAAGAGTTTGCTTCAAAACCATCAAGGCCTTTTACCTACCGAAAATATTAATCCAGAATTCTATAAAAAGGAAGCCATCAATGCGCGTTTATATTTTGAGTGGACTAGTCCTGATTTAGCTTTTGAAATTCAGTTTGTAAACCCGCAAAACCGCTTTTTTTCTTGGACACATTCAGTTGATAATGATGCGCAACGCATAAAAGATGAGAAAGAACAAGGCTTTACATCGGAAGAATTTTTATTGATAGATGCCGAAAAAGGAGAATGGCTTATTAATTTAACAAACTTTGGGTCGTCTTCAATTAAAGACCAAGTTTTAAAAATGGTGATCTATAAAAATTATGGCACGCCACAACAAACCAAAGAAGTAAAAGTTGTTAATTTAGAGCAATACTATCAAAAAACAACCCTCGCTAAGGTAAAAATATAAGCGAACTTTGATTAATGAATTAATACCCATTGTCCTGATTCTATGAGTGGTATGGCTTGTTTATATTTTAATTCTTTGCTTTCGCCACTCATAATATTTTTAATAGTTACCTTTTCATTTCTACCAACTTTTGGCTCAGCCCTTACAATAGTTTCGGTAATTTGAGGTGCTTGTGTTTTATTTTGGGCGCTGTTACCTTCACTTAAATTATGGACTTCTTCTTTCGAAAGTTGAACGTGGTCTCTTTTTGGAGTTTTTGCTTGGCTAACTTGATTTGGATTTTGGTTGGGCAATTCGCCTTTAAATAGAAATGATACCACTTCTTTATTTATTTGATCCATCAAGGATTTAAACAATTCAAAAGCTTCAAATTTATAGATAAGCAAAGGGTCTTTTTGCTCATAAGTTGCATTTTGAACCGATTGTTTTAACTCATCCATTTGGCGAAGATGATTTTTCCAAGCATCGTCAATAATGGCTAAGGTGATATTTTTTTCGAAATCTTTGACTAATTCCGCACCTTTTGAATAATAAGCTTGTTTTAAATTGGTTACCACTTGAAGATTTTTAATACCATCGGTAAAAGGTACAACAATCCGTTCAAATTTTTCACCTTGATTTAAGTAAACATCTTTAATTACAGGATAAGCCATGGCAGCATTTCGCGCCATTTTTTCTTGATAATGGCTATAAACTTTATCATAAATAAGGTTGGCAATTTCAGGAATGGACTTCGATTTAAATTCCTCTTCTGTTATAGGTGAAGTAAATGAAAAATGGCGAATCAATTCAAACTCAAAGTTATTGAAATCGTTGTTGATTTTATTAGTTTCGGTTAGGGCTTCACATGTATCATAAATCATATTGACAATGTCAACTTGAAGGCGTTCACCATAAAGGGCATGACGGCGGCGTTTATAAACCACTTCGCGCTGGGCGTTCATGATGTCATCATATTCAAGCAAACGTTTGCGGATGCCAAAGTTATTTTCTTCAACTTTGCGTTGTGCGCGTTCAATAGACTTGGTAATCATTGAATGCTGAATGACTTCCCCTTCGGCTAATCCAAGGCGGTCCATCATTTTGGCTATTTTTTCAGAGCCAAAAAGGCGCATTAAATTATCTTCTAACGACACATAAAATTGTGAAGATCCGGGGTCGCCTTGACGACCAGAACGGCCACGTAATTGGCGGTCAACCCGACGTGAATCATGGCGTTCTGTACCTAAAATGGCCAAGCCGCCAGCTTTTTTAACTTCATCAGATAATTTGATATCGGTACCACGGCCAGCCATATTTGTAGCGATGGTTACCACACCGGCATTACCGGCATTTGCAACAATATCAGCTTCTTTTTTATGTAATTTAGCGTTTAAAACATTGTGATCTATTTTTCTGATATGGAGCATTCTGCTCAACAATTCAGAGATTTCAACAGAAGTTGTTCCAACCAAAACGGGCCTTTTTTGGCTGACGAGTTTGGCAATTTCTTCAATTACCGCATTGTATTTTTCGCGCTTTGTTTTGTAAATTAAATCTTCATCATCTTTTCTAATAAGTGGCATGTTTGTTGGTATTTCAACCACATCGAGTTTGTAGATTTGCCAAAATTCACCCGCCTCAGTTACCGCAGTACCAGTCATACCGCTGAGTTTGCGATACATTCTAAAGTAATTTTGAAGCGTTACGGTGGCATAAGTTTGTGTAGCCGCTTCAATAGTTACGTTTTCTTTGGCTTCGAGAGCTTGATGCAAACCGTCGGAGTAACGGCGGCCTTCCATAATACGGCCTGTTTGTTCGTCAACAATTTTTATTTTGCCTTCAATGATAACATATTCAACATCTTTTTCGAATAATGTATACGCTTTTAGCAATTGATTTAGGGTGTGAATGCGTTCGCTTTTAATGCTAAAATCTCTGTAAAGGGTTTCTTTTAAATTGGCTTTTTGTTCCGCTGTTTTAGCGGAGTTGTCAATTTTACCAATTTCCAGACTTATATCGGGAAGCACAAAAAAGTTATCGTCTTTGCTATCTCCCGAAAGGTAAGAAATACCCTTATCGGTTAATTCGATGGCATTATTTTTTTCGTCAATCACAAAATAGAGCTCGGCGTCAACCGTAGGCATTTCTCTATTATTATCTTGCATATAATGACCTTCGGTTTTTTGAAGCAAGGCTTTGATACCTTCTTGACTTAAGAATTTAATCAAGGCTTTGTTTTTTGGTAGCCCTCTAAAGGCGCGAAAAAGCAATAATCCACCTTCTTTTGTGTTACCTTCGGCGAGTAATTTTTTTGCATCTGCCAAAACGCTATTTAGCAATTGGCGTTGGCTATTTACAATTTTTTCGACAATAGGTTTTAGTTCATTAAATTCGTGGCGGTCGCCTTGAGGGGTTGCACCCGAAATAATTAAGGGAGTTCGTGCATCATCTACTAACACGCTATCAACTTCGTCAACTATGGCAAAATTATGTGGCTTTTGTACTAAATCTTCGGGCGTATGTGCCATGTTATCTCTAAGATAATCAAAGCCAAATTCGTTATTTGTACCATAAGTAATGTCGGCATGGTAAGCTTTTCGGCGCGCTTCAGAATTAGGTTCGTGCAAGTCAATGCAATCAATGCTCAAACCGTGGAATTGAAAAAGTGGTCCCATCCAAGCGGCATCGCGTTTGGCTAAATAGTCGTTAACGGTAACCACGTGAACGCCATTTCCGGTAAGGGCATTTAAGTAAATGGGCAAGGTAGCAACCAATGTTTTACCTTCACCGGTCATCATTTCGGCAATTTTACCACTGTGTAAAACAGCACCACCAATAAGTTGAACATCATAAGGAACCATATCCCAAGTTATCGGTTTTCCGGCGGCATCCCAACTGTTTTTCCAAATGGCGTTATCACCATCAAGGCTCACAAAATCTTTTGTTGCCGAGAGTTCTCTATCAAAAGGTGTTGCGGTAACGGTGAGTGTTTTATGGTTAAAAAAGCGCTTTTCGGTTTCTTTAACTACGGCAAAAGCTTCGGGCATAATGGTATTTAAAACCGTTTCGGAGGCTTGATAAGCTTCATCGGTAAGTTGGTCAATTTCTTTGTAAATGGCTTCCTTTCGGTTGATATCAGCGGATTCAATTTCGGCATTTAGCGTCGCAATTTTGTCTTCAATAGGTTTTAAAGCAGTCTTTATTTGTGTTTTAAAGTGCTGGGTTTTAGCCCTTAATTGGTCTAAACTTAAGGCGCTCACTTCCGATTGAAAGGCATTAACATTTTCAACAATAGGTTGTAAAATTTTTAAATCTTTCTTTTTTTTATCGCCAATAAAAACTTTAATAATAGAATTTATAATACTCATAATAGGATTTTCAATTTATAAGGGCTCAAATTTAAGCAAAAAAAAAGCCTCTAACGAGACTTTTAAATTTTAATATTCATCTTCATTCCACAGAAAATCTTCATCAGTTGGATAATCCGGCCAAATTTCTTGAATGGTGTCATAAGGTTCGCCTTCATCTTCTAAAGTTTGAAGATTTTCTACAACTTCTAATGGGGCGCCGGTTCTAATAGCATAATCAATAAGTTCATCTTTTGATGCTGGCCAAGGCGCATCACTTAGGTAAGAGGCAAGTTCAAGAGTCCAATACATGATCTTAAAATTTAAATTTTTGCAAAAGTAATTTTTTTAAGGATATATGCAAGTAATTTAATTTTAATTTTTACCAAAAATCAGATTTTTATTTTAGGCATTTATTTTACTGTTTTTCAGGCATCCAAAGGATTTCATCAACGTGATTTAAAGCGGCTAATTTTCGCGCAAATACAAATAAATAGTCCGAAAGTCGGTTAATATATTCTAAAATAACTTCATCAACAAAACTGAGTTCTTGTAAAGCGACGATACGTCTTTCGGCTTTGCGGCAGCAGGTTCGCGCAATATGACAAATAGAAACCATCGGATGACCACCTGGCAAAATAAAATGGGTCATTTCGGGAAGGGTTTCATTAAACATATCAATTTGATGTTCTAAATTTAAGACATCGGCTTTGCTAATTTTAGGGATGTTTAGGCGCGCTTTGCCATTTTTTAGCGTTTGCTTATCAGGGTCGGTTGCCAACATAGCCCCTAAAGTAAATAATTGGTTTTGAATTGCTAATAAAACTTCTTTTAGTTCATTTTGAGAAATGGAATCTCTTAAAAAACCAATTTGTGCATTGAGTTCATCAATATTGCCATAGCTTTCAATACGCAGATTGTGTTTTGAAACGCGTGTGCCTCCAAAAAGTGAAGTAAGTCCTTTGTCACCGGTTTTTGTATAGATTTTCATCAGCTTAAAATTTGGGTAAAGGTATTAAGAATTTGTGCGAATATAAAAATGTTGTTTGGTTTGTTCGGTTCTAAAAAATGCGATTCCAAAATAAAACAAATCTATACTGACCGTAATTTTGGGATTTTTAATGAGTTCTTGCCAGCTTTCATACATAGCTATACTCAAGTGTATGTCATCAAAAATGAATATGGTTTCATTGTGAATGGTTTTTAAACATTGGTTAAAGTAGTTTAAGGTAGCCTCTTTTTGATGATTTCCGTCAAAATAGACTAAATCAAATTGGTGTTCTTTGGTCAATAGTGGCAAAACCTTAGAAAACTCGTCAGATATAAAGCTAACAGAATTTAATTTAAGGGCAACTAAATGTGTTTGTGCAAAATTAGATGTGGTTTTACAGCCCTCAATTGTGATGACTTTTGCGCGATTTTGTTGCGATAAAATAAGGCTCGATAAACCCAAAGAGGTTCCTAATTCTAATATACTTGTAGGTTTAAAATAATTGAGAATTTTGGTTAATAATTTGGCTTTTTTATTTGAAATTCCGGCATATTTGGTGATTTCAGAAATTTGACGCTGATTGCTTTTAAAATATTTTGAACCAGCCCCAAAGTCGGTAATATTTATAAAAGTTTTGTCGGCTAATAATGAGCCTTTGTAGGATTGGTAGCCAAGGTAAATTCCTTCGGTTTTGTTGAGTTTTATATCAAGGCAATTTGCAGTAAAATCAAAGACAAATGGTGAATGAATACCATGTTTATCGGTAGATTTTAAAAGAAATTTTAAATAGGAAATTACTTGATAAAACATGGTGCATTTTAATTTTACGAAAATAAATGAAAAACTGGTAAAATAAACGAATAACCTATATATTTGCTGATTAAGTTAAAAAAACAGTTATGTATAAAATTTTTTCGGCTTTTTTATTGCTCTTTATTTTATCATCTTGTGTTTCAAATAAAAGAACTGTTTATTTTCAAGGCGAACCCGCTGTTAAATCGGATATTTATAAACTTAATAATGAGCCATATAAAATTCAAGTAGGCGATGTTTTGCTAATTGATATCAAATCAATAGACCCGCAAATGGTTTCTTTATTTCAACCAAATGTTACTTCAAATGCAGGCTCAATAAATGGTTATACACTCGACCGACATGGCAATATCAGATTGCCCTATTTGGGAGAACTCAACGTTTTGGGATATACGGTAACCGAAGTGCGTGAAAAAATTGAAAATGGTTTAAAACTTTTTATCAAAAATACCGATGGCTTATTTGTAGAAGTAAAGCAAGCTGGAATCAAATTTATCGTTACGGGAGAGGTTGGCGCTCCAGGGACTGTTAACTTGCAGCAAGAACGGGTCAATATTATTGAAGCCATTGCAAATGCTGGGGAAATTAACGAAACTGGCGACAAAACCAAAGTTGAAATTATCAGAAATACCGCCGATGGTTTAAAAAAATACAATATTGACTTAACGGCCATTGATGTTTTTAATTCAGATTTATTTTACATAGAGCCGAATGATATTATTTATGTAACACCTTTAAAAAGAAAGGCTTGGGGTATTGGAACTACAGGGCTTAGCGTGTTTACAACCTTTATTTCAATTTTCTCAGTTGTAACTTCTACCATATTAATTGTTAAAACTTTTTAGCTAAATGGACAAGAACAACAAAAATAAAACTCAAATTGACGTCGGCGCAATAGATCTAAAGACTTACTTTTATAAAATTATTGCCCATTGGAAACTTTTCATCATTTTTCTCCTAATTACTTTTGGATTTGCCTATTATAAAAATATTTCTACGCAACCAATCTATGGTTTAACCTCCACCATTTCGGTAAAAGAAAAATCAAATCCCTTATTTTCGGCAGGAACAACTATCGCCTTTAATTGGGGTGGTGTGAGCGATAAGGTTGAAACCATAAAGCGAACGCTTACCTCAAGAACTCACAATGAAAAAGTAGTAAAAAGATTAAAACTTTATATTGAATATCTTCAAGAAGGACGCTTTAGAATGGAAGATATGTATGGAAAAACGCCCTTTAAAGTTGAGCTAGATTCAAATAAGTATCAAATACAAAATACCCTTATCAGAATAAAAATTTATACCGACAACAATTACCGACTCACCGTTGATTTTCCTGAAGATAAACCTGTTACACTTTTAAACTATGAAAATGAAAGAGCCAGAGATTATCTGTCTCCTAAATTGCAATATTCAATGGTTTATAAAATGGGGGATAAGGTTAGCTTACCGTTTTTGAATATGACTTTAAATTTGAATTTAGACCGTAATTCGGATGAGGTAGGCAACATCTATTATATTAGATTAAATAATTTAGATCAAGTAGTTGGGTCATATCAGGATGTTGGAACACAAGCCCTAGATGGCACTTCTTTAATTTCTATCTCAATGATGGGTTCTAATAAGATTAAAGTTGTAGATTTTTTAAATGTTTCTGTTGAAGAATTAGCCAAAGCCGAATTAATTGATAAAACAGACTTTGCTAGGAATACCAAAGATTTTATAGATAAACAGTTTGAAATTACTTCAGATACCTTAAAAGCTATTGAAAACAATTTAGGCTCCTATAAAAAAGCAAATAAAATTTATGACCTTTCGGCCGAAGGGCAAATAATTTTTGCAGAAACCGTTGATTTAGAGCGCGAACGAATCAAAATTAAAAACCGATTAGAATACCTCGATATTTTAGAGAACTATATCAATACGCATAATACTTATACCAAAATACCTGCACCGGCAATCATTGAAATTGAGGATGCCAAAATTCGCAGTAACATTGACGAGTTAACACAACTTTCAATTGAAAAAGCTTATTGGATGGAAAATGTAACTGCAGACCATCCGTCGTTGATGAAAGTTGAAGAGAAAATTAAAAATGCACGATTAATATTTTTGGAAAATATTAGTACCTTAAGAAGCCTTATAAAAATTAGCTTGGCGAAAAATAATAACCGTCAATCAGAATTTGATTTTAAACTCTCTAAACTTCCAAAAAAGCAACAACAATTAGTGAATTTTGAACGAAAATTTACCTTAACCGAAAGCAACTATACTTTTTTAATGCAAAAAAAGTACGAAGCCAGTATTGCCATTGCTGCAACGGTTTCGGATATTACCGTTTTAGATAAAGCGAAAGATGTTGGGCAGGTATCCGACATCCCAAAAACCGGATTCAATTATGCCGTTGCTTTGCTGGTTGGTTTGTTGATTCCCATTGTTATTGTGGTTGTTAAAGAGCTTTTAAATAATAAAATAGTTAGCGTTGAAGAAATAGAACGGGCTTTTTCAATACCAATTCTAGGTGTTATCGGAACACATGTTTCAAATAATAATTACGCCGTTTTTGAACGACCAAAATCATCAATAGCCGAAGGGTTTAGAGCTTTGCGCTCTAATCTTCAATTTATGTTTAAACAGGATGACAGCTTGGTTAAAAAAGGTAAAGTAATTACCGTAACCTCCTCTGTAAGTGGTGAAGGCAAAACATTTATTGCCATGAATATGGCTACGGTTTTTGCTTTGAGCGATAAGAAAACAATTATCATCGGACTTGATTTACGCAAACCAAAACTGTACAAATATTTTGAAATGGATAATGAGTTTGGCGCTGTAAACTATCTAGTTGGTCAAAAAACAATCCAAGAAGTTACGCGTAAAACAAAAATACCAAATTTAGACATCATTACGGCGGGACCAATTCCTCCAAATCCTTATGAGTTATTACTCAAAAAAAGTATGGATGAATTTATAAGCAATTTAAAAAATCATTACGACTATATTGTTATTGACACACCTCCTGTGGCTATCGTATCTGATGCCTTAGAGTTATTCAAATACGCTGATACTAATATTTATGTAATTAGACATAACTACACACAAAAAGGCATGCCCAAAATGATAGATGAGAAATATAAAATTGGCAAAGTTTTAAATGTGAGTTTTGTGCTTAATGATTTTAGCGTAAAAGGAGGTTATGGCTATGGTTATGGATACGGTTATGGCTATGGATACGGCTACGGCTATGGATACGGTTATGGCACCTATGGAAATGGCTATCACGAAGATGAAAAAACCACAGGTTTTAAAAAAATTAAAAAATCTATTAAAAAATTAGTGTTAAAATATTTTGAACAATTAAAATCATTTAGTTCTAAAAAACACTAATTTGAAAATTTCATTAAAAAAAATGACGCCAAAAATTTTAATTACCGGAGCCGCAGGCTTTATAGGTTTTCACCTTTCTAAACTGTTAGTCAAAAATGGCTATAAGGTTTTTGGGTTAGATATAATAAACGATTATTACGACCCAAATTTAAAATTAGCACGTTTGCAATCGCTAAATATCGACACCTCAAAAATTGTTTATAATCAGCCAATTGATGGCGCAATTACCTTTATTAAACTTGACTTACAGGATTTAGAAAACCTCAAAGCGCTGTTTAAAAAAGAACAGTTTGATTTTGTTGTTAATCTAGCAGCACAAGCAGGAGTGCGCTATTCATTAATAAACCCCCACGCTTATGTAGATAGCAACATAACAGGATTTTTAAACATTTTAGAATCTTGTCGGGCCTATCCGGTTAAACATTTGGTTTTTGCCTCATCTAGCTCGGTTTATGGTTTGAGCGAAGAAATTCCCTTTTCGGTTCACAGTCACACTGACCATCCGTTAGCGATGTATGCCGCTAGTAAAAAAGCCAATGAAATGATGGCACATTCTTATGCCCATTTATTCAATATCCCCACAACGGGATTGCGATTTTTTACGGTTTACGGCCCTTATGGTCGCCCAGATATGGCGCTGGCTATTTTTACAAAAGCCATCGTTGAAAATAAACCATTTGATGTATTTAATAATGGTAATATGAGCCGTGATTTCACTTACGTGGATGACATTGTTGAAAGTATAAAACGCTTGTTGCCATTGGCTCCAAAACCAAATAATCCCAAATTTGATGCGACGCATCCCGACCCTTCAATAAGTTCAGCCCCTTATCAATTATTCAACATTGGCAACAACAGTCCGGTGCAATTGATGGATTATATACACGCCATAGAAAAGGCCCTTGGCAAAAAAGGGAAAATTGTATTCAAGCCCATGCAACCCGGTGACGTTGCAGCTACTTTTGCCGATGTTCAAAGTTTATATGATTATATCAACTTTAAACCAAATACACCCATTGAATTTGGCATTAAAGCATTTGTAGATAAATATTTAGAATTGAACCAGCACCATTAAAATTATAATCACATTTGATGAAATCTAAAAAAGTGGCTATTTCACAATCAAACTATATTCCTTGGAAAGGTTATTTCGAAAATATTAAAGCAGTTGATGAATTTGTGCTATATGACGACATGCAATACACAAAACGAGATTGGCGAAATAGAAATAAAATAAAAACACAAGAAGGATTAAAATGGTTGACAATTCCCGTAATAGTTAAAGGAAACTACTACCAAAAAATAAATGAAACAAAAATAAGCGATCACAATTGGAAACGAAAACACCTTGCTACACTTCGAAATGTTTATTCTAAAGCAAAATGTTATGGAGAAGTCATTGAGATTGTTGAAATGATTTATGAAACAGCAAATCAGGATACAATTTCGGAGCTTAATTATCATTTTCTAACTAAAATTTGTGAATTTTTAAAGATAGATACTAAGATTAGTTTTTCGAGTAATTATAAGCTTTTAGAAAATGGTAAGACTGAGCGATTAGTCGATTTGTGTAAACAGTTGCAAGCAACTGATTATTTTTCAGGTCCTGCAGCAAAAAATTATATGGATGTTTCATTGTTTGAAAATGAAGGAATTAAGGTGCATTATTATGATTATTCAAATTACCCAGAATATACGCAACTTTATGGTAAATTTGAACATGGTGTTAGTATTTTAGACTTAATTTTTAATGAGGGAACAACATCTAAAAATTTTATAAAAAAATATAATTTTGAATAAAACGCCAATCATATCAATAATTTCACCAGTTTACAAAGCAGAGAAAATAGTTAGTGAATTGGTGAGGCAAATTGAAAGAGCTGTTTCTAAAATTACACTAGAATATGAAATAATTTTAGTAGAAGATTTCAGCCGCGATCATTCTTGGGATGAAATATTAAAAATTTGTAAACAAAATAGTAAGATAAAAGGGATAAAGTTAAGTAGAAATTTTGGACAACATTACGCTATAAGCGCTGGTGTAGCAAAATCAAATGGTGATAATGTGATATTAATGGATTGTGATTTACAAGATAATCCAGAAGATATTATAAAGCTTTTTGAAAAAAGGAAAGAGGGTTTTGACATTGTTTTTACAAAGAGAAAAAATAGAAAGCATGGATTAATTAAATCGCTTAATTCATATTTATATAACAAACTTTTTTCTTTTTTTTCTGAAAAAAAATATGATATAAATGCAGGTTCTTTAGTTTTATTCACAAGGCGTGTTGCTATAGAATTTAATAAATTAGAAGATAAAGATAGATTGTATCTTCAAATTTTAAAATGGTTAGGGTTTAAATCAGTCACAATAGAAATTGAACATAGAAATAGATATGAAGGGAAATCGAGTTATAGTTTTATAGCTTTAATAAAACTGGGAATTCAAGGTTTAACGTCACATTCTGATAAACTTTTAAGATTAAGTATTTATATTGGGCTTTCACTTTCATTTGTTTCATTCATTCTTGGAATATTTATCATATTGAGGTATTTTTTTTATAAACTTCTACCGGGTTGGCCAAGTATAATTGTAACTATTTTATTTTCTACAGGTTTGATTTTATTAAGTAACGGTATCATGGGAATTTATATTGGAAAAATATTTGAACAATCTAAAAAGAGACCTTTATACATAATTGAAGAAGAAATCAATATCAATGCATAAAAAAATACTTAATAAAGTCAATAAATATTATTCTGAAAAAATAATACAATATGGTACAACCAGTAAAGGTGTAGACTGGAATGGAAAGGAATCTCATTTTTTAAGATTTGAACAATTGTGTAAAGTTTTATCATATAAAAACAATTTTTCCTTATTAGACTTTGGATGTGGCTATGGATCTTTATTAGAATACTTAAAGAGTAATAACATTAATTGCAATTATACTGGCTTTGATATTTCAACAGAAATGATAATAAATGCCAAAGTAAAGTATTCAGCGAAAAATATTGTTTTTAAAACGACATTAGAAAACGAAAAATTTGATTATACAATTGCAAATGGAATCTTTAATGTTAAATTAGATGCTTTAAATGATGATTGGGAAAAATATATATTAGATACAATTTGTAAAATAAATCAGGTTTCAATTAAGGGCTTTTCATTTAACATTCTTACGTCCTATTCCGACAAGGATTTTATAAAAGATTACTTATATTATGCCAATCCGTTTTTTTATTTTGATTATTGTAAAATGAATTTCTCAAAGAATGTAGCATTATTACACGACTATGATTTATATGAATTTACTATTATTGTAAGAAAATAAACTATGGATAAAATTATTATTTTTGGAACAGGTGATATTGCTCAAATTGCTAATTATTATTTTGAGATAGATTCCCCTTTTGAAGTTGTTGCATTTACGGTGGATAAAGATTTTATAAATAATTACGAATTTGAAGGTAAAGCATTAGTAGCCTTTGAAGAAGTTATAGAAAAATTTCCACCCTCAAACTATAAAATGTTTATAGCACTTAGTTATGCCAAGATGAATAAACTTAGGCGACAAAAATATTTTGAAGCCAAGGCTAAAGGTTATGAATTAGTTTCTTATGTAAGTTCTAAATGCACTTATTTATCTCAATTCAATCATGGTGATAATTGTTTTATTTTTGAGAATAACACTATTCAACCTTTTGTGAAAATAGGAAATAATGTAACGTTATGGAGTGGCAATCATATTGGGCATCACTCAGAAATACACGATCACAATTTTATTAGCTCTCATGTAGTAATTTCAGGGCATTGTATCATAAATTCAAATTGTTTTTTAGGTGTAAATGCAACGCTTGCACATAATATTATCCTTGCCAAAGAAACCCTTATTGGAGCAGGGGCAATAATATCTAAAAACACAGAAGAAAAAGGTATATATGTGCCACCAAGAACGATAAAACTTGATAAAACTAGCGATCAAATCTCTTTATGATGAAATGGAAAAAATTAGGACAAATATATACAGTTGCTAATAAAAATCCGTATCTGTTAACCCATGCTTCAAACCCAATTGCAATTCATTTGGTAGATGATGATTTTAGAGTTTTTTTTAGTGCAAGAAATAAGGAGAACAAGTCTTCTGTTTCTTTTATAGATATCGATTTAGTTTCAAGAAAGATAAAATATATTTACCAAAAACCCTTGCTCGTATTTGGAAAAGAAAATAGTTTTTATTCTCATGGTATAAGCATTGGAAATATGTACAAAGGAAATGATAATAATAATTATATTTTATTTATGGGGTGGCAATTTCCAAAGAATGATCACTGGAAAGGAGAAGTAGGTAGAATATTGGTGACAAAAAATCAAAAAATGGATTTGTTACCAAAAACAACTTTTATGGCTATTGACAAAGAAGACAAAATAAGTCTATCTTATCCTTTTGTTATTTTTCATGATGGAATTTATAAAATGTGGTATGGGTCAACAATAAACTGGACTTCAGAAAATGGAGAAATGATTCATGTTATCAAATATGCAACTTCAATTGATGGTGAAAATTGGTTAAAAAGGGGTGTTGCAATACCATTTGAAATTGGAATAGCACAAGCCTTTTCAAGACCTTCAATTATAATTGATGAAAATGGTTATCATATGTGGTATTCTTACCGAAGTGGAACAGGAAAGCAATATAGAATTGGATATTCATATAGTGGAGATGGAATAATTTGGAAAAATGATTTAAATGCCATTGGAATTGATGTATCAAATTCAGGTTGGGATTCTGAAATGATTTGCTACCCCTATGTGTTTGACTGGAAAGGAGATAGATATATGTTGTACAATGGAAATAATTATGGTAAATCGGGTTTTGGAATGGCAATTTTAGAAAAATAATATGAAACAAATTGGCTTCAACAAACCTTATTTAACAGGCAAAGAAACTCACTACATTGAGGAAGCTGTAAAATTAGACAAGATTTCGGGCAATGGTTATTATACCTAATTGTGTAATGTTTTTTTTAAAACATTGGATTATTTATTCATTAAATATTTTGTGTTGAATAAAAAAGACTATTTTTGTTCAATACAATGTGCTAAAATGATTAGAAATATACTTTTTCAGCAACAAGAGGAGCGAGATGGTTTGCTACAACAGAAATATATTCATCGTATTGAAGATGCGGTCATAGCTGATTATTTGAATACCACGCTAATTAAACTTATAACAGGACCTCGTAGAGCAGGAAAATCGGTTATAGCGGTGCAGATGCTTAAAAATATGAATTTTGCGTATCTCAACTTTGATGACGATGTGCTATTGAAACATTTTGATGAAGATGCTGTAATGCAAGGGTTAAATGATGTTTATAAGGGCTTTACCTATCTTTTATTAGATGAAATACAAAATCTCCCAGATTGGGAAATGTGGATTAATAAATTGTATCGTCGTGGTATAAATCTTGTTATTACCGGATCAAATTCTAAGTTGCTTTCTCACGAGATGGCTTCAACACTTACCGGAAGATATATTTTAATTACAGTGCTGCCTTTTAGTTTTTCTGAAACAATTCGTTTTAATGAGCTAGCATTGCCAATTAACCAAAATGCAACACCCATCGAAACAGGTAAACTGCAAGGATTGCTTCATACGTATTTATACAATGGTGGATTTCCCGAAACGGTATTAAATCCAAGAATTTTAAAGAATTATCTATCGTCGCTCTTTGACTCTATTTTACTCAAAGACATTCTAAAGCGGTTTCGCATACGACAAGCACAACAGCTCTATGATTTGTCCAACTTCTTATTGTCAAATTATACAAATTTGTTTTCTTTTAATCAAGTAAAAAAAGAATTGGATTTTAATAGTGTTGCCACAGTTCAAAAATATATTGGTTATCTTGAAGAACCTTATTTGTTTCAATATATAACACGCTACAATAACAAAATTAAGAACCAACAAAAATCAGCTCAAAAAATTTATATAATTGACAATGGATTTGTTAATGCACGTTCGTTTGAATTGTCACCTAATTATGGACGATTACTCGAAAACCTTGTGTTTGTAGAGCTACTTCGGCGCAGTTACAAACCCAAATTGGATTTATTTTATTATCGCACACGCAATGACCGTGAAATTGATTTTTTGGTTCGTAAAGGGCATAAGGTTGAGCAGTTGATACAAGTATGTTACGACATAAATCATCCTAAAACCATTAAAAGAGAGGTGGATGCCTTGCTGGAAGCGGCTGTTGAATTAAAATGTGATGACCTATTGCTAATTACCTGGGATAAAGAGGAAATAAAAGAAGCTGACAAATTGACCATTAAACTTATTCCCGCTTATAAGTGGCTAACTCAAAACCCATAGCAAAACTATGATTCCATTCAATAAACCCTATTTAACAGGTAAAGAAACACGATACATTGAGGAAGCCGTAAAGTCTGGTAAAATTTCAGGCAATGGAATCTTCACCCAAAAATGCCAAACTTTTTTTGAACAAAAATATGGGTTTAAAAAATGTTTGCTCACCACCTCTTGCACCGATGCCTTAGAAATGTGTGCTATATTAGCAAATATCCAACCCGGTGATGAAGTGATTATTCCAAGCTACACCTTTGTTTCAACCGCCTTAGCCTTTGTTCGTCAGGGAGCCAAAATTATTTTTGCCGATTCTTATCAAAATAATCCCAACATCGATAGCGATAAAATCGAAGCCTTAATTACCCCAAAAACAAAGGCAATTATACCGGTTCATTATGCGGGAATAGCCTGTAATATGGATAAAATTATGCAACTGGCAGTCAAATACAAACTAATTGTAATTGAAGATGCGGCACAGGCAATTGATGCCTATTACAAAGAAAAACCTTTAGGTTCTATTGGTCACATGGCGGTATTTTCATTTCATGAAACAAAAAATATTATTTCGGGCGAGGGCGGATTGCTCACCATTAACGATAAAAAATTTATTCCAAGAGCCGAAATTATTTGGGAAAAAGGTACTAACCGCGCCGAATTTTTTAGGGGAGAAGTCAATAAATATGGTTGGGTAGATATAGGCTCTTCTTTTTTACCTTCCGAAATAACTGCTGCTTTTCTGTGGGCACAATTAGAAAATTTAGAAAAAATACAAAAAAAGAGAATCGCTATTTGGAATAGATACTACAAAGGATTAAAAATATTAGAATCGAGCGGTAAAATAAGCTTACCAACCATTCCTGAATCAGCCTCAAATAATGCACATTTATTTTATATTATCTGTCAATCTTTAGAGGAGCGATCTGCATTGATAAACTATCTGTTACAATATAAAATCAACGCTGTTTTTCATTATTTGTCGTTGCATAAAAGCCAATATTATAAACAAAACTATCATGGTAATTCTCTGGTTAACTCAGATGCATTTTCTGACAAATTATTAAGACTTCCCATGTTCTATGAACTCTCAAAAACTTCACAAACACACATCATTAACCGAATTATCGACTTTTATGAAGAAGTATTATAGAAACATAACCCATTTTAATTTTATCATTACCAGCCTTGTATTATTGATTTATGCGTCAATTAGATTTTTAATTGTCTTTCTAAAACCTTTTCCAAAAGGTGATGAAGCGAGTTTTTTGTCGGTTTTTAAAATTTATATAGGAGATGGTTTTTATAGGGCTAATGTTGTAGGAAATTCAACACCCTTTAATAGTTTAGCTTATCTATTTTATAAAATAACAGCTAATGAGTTAATTAGCTTGCGATTAACGAGCTTGTTTTTTGGAATAGCCACTTTAATTGTTGTTTGGTTTTTTTATAAAAAATATTTTGCAATCCCTTTTAATTACCGATTGATGGCTTTTATCACGGCAGCAAACACCCTGATAATTATGAGTTGGATTTTTGTTGGTATTGATGACGTTATTCTCGCATTTTTTACAGTTTTGTTTTTTATGGTGCTGTTTAAATTAAAGGAAGGGCAAAAACAGAATAATTATTTGTATCTATTTATTGGTGTAATTTTGGCATTAATGCTCTCAACAAGGGAAATGAGTATTTTATTTTTCCCTTCTGTCATCATTGTTTTATTGAGTTTGGGTTATTTAAAAAAGTGCTCATTAAAAACAACTTTAAAGAATAGTGGTTTAATAATCAGCTCATTTATTATAATTTTAGTTGCAATTAATTTGCCCTCTTTACTAGAAAATAAAACGCTTTCATTCCATCAAAAACCGCTAAATTCAACCGTGGTAAACTGGTCACAACTTCAATATTTATCAGCCATTGGCGAAGAACAGGGAACATTGCCTTTTGGAAAACATTTTTCTGTTGAACAAGTGGCAAAATACCTAAAAGAAAATGGACAAAATTCCCTTCCTAAAACGCTAAAAGAATCTATTTTTTTTGATTTTAACAGAACTATAAGAGAATTCTTTAAGGATTTAGTCTATGAAATAAAACCTTTTGCCAGATTACTTGGATGGTGTTTTATACTCAATCTGATGCTTTTTATTTGGTATTTAATAAAGCGAAAATTTATTTTAAAAAACATCCTAAATCAACAAATATTCTTATTTTCAATAATTTATATTTCAATAATTTGTTTTATTATAATTAGCTATGTAGAAACGCGTTGGTTTTCAAATGTTTTAGTGTTGTTGCCAATTGTATTTGTCGAAAGAATTTATAAATTCAAAACCACCTATAATTTAAGCGATAATTTTGATTTTTTTGTGATTAACTTGCAACTTTTAAGTTTAACGTTTATGAGTTTGCCCTATTTATTTAAAAACCTAAATTTGCTATTTTAAAATCAAATATGAATACGGAACATAATGATTGGCTTTTCGAAATTAAACCAAAAGAGGGTTTATTGAGGCTTAATTTAAAAGAAGTTTGGCAATACCGCGATTTATTGCTGTTGTTTGTAAAACGTGATGTGGTAACACTCTATAAACAAACCGTGTTGGGTCCACTTTGGTATGTGGTTCAGCCACTGATAACTTCATTAATATTTACGCTGATTTTTAACAACATTGCCAATATTTCTACCGGAACAATACCGCCATTTTTATTTAATCTTGCAGGCGTAACCACTTGGAATTACTTTAAAGATTGTTTAACAGATACCGCCGATACCTTTAAAAAAAATGAAGCCATTTTTGGTAAAGTTTATTTTCCAAGAATCATTATGCCACTTTCAATTATTGTGTCTAATCTTATAAAATTTGGAATCCAACTAGCAATTTTAGGAGCATTCTATAGCTATTTTTTAGCTTCGGGTTATGATTTAAAGCCAAATAATTTTATAATCCTTTTTCCAATTTTAGTTTTATTTATGGGAATGTTAGGTTTAGGTTTAGGAATGATTATCTCATCAATGGTTACCAAATATCGCGATTTAACCTTTTTGGTGAGTTTTGGCGTGCAATTATTGATGTATGTTTCTTTGGTGGTTTTGCCCTTGTCGTTATTTCAAGAAAAAGGCTATGAGTGGGCGGTTAAATATAATCCGATGGCCTATATAATTGAAACAGCCAGATTTCTTCTGTTAAACGAAGGTAGGGTTTCGATTTTTGGAATGGTTTATACAAGTACTACAACGGTTGTTGTTTTGCTTGCCGGAATAGTTATTTTTAACAAAACCGAAAAGCATTTTATTGATACGATTTAAATTCGTAATGTATTATACATGAATAAATTTGTATGAAATTACCAAAATTTTAATTTAATTACCTTTGCAGGAATGAAAAAAAACCTTTATATTATAGCTGGTTGTAATGGAGCTGGGAAGACAACAGCCTCATTTACAATATTGCCTAAAATGTTAGGATGTAAAGAATTTGTAAATGCCGACGAAATAGCAAAGGGATTATCCCCATTTCAACCAGAGAAAATATCAATTGAGGCAGGAAGAATTATGATTAAGCGGATTAATGAACTTTTACAGAAAAATGAAAATTTTGCTTTTGAAACGACGCTAGCTACTAAAAGTTACAAGTCAAAAGTAAAATATGCACAATATAAAAATTATACTGTTACACTTTTATTTTTTTGGTTACAAAATATTGAATTAGCCGTTGAAAGAGTTAAGATAAGAGTTGCAGAAGGTGGCCATAATATTGAGAAAGCCATTATTAAAAGGAGATTTGTAAGTGGAATAAAAAATCTTTTTGAAATTTATTTACCAATTGTTGATGAAGCGCTGATTTTCGATAATTCTGATTTAAGGCCAGAATTAATTGCAGAAAAAACATTAGATTCTGATATCAACATTCATAATAAACTAAAATATGACAAATTAAAAATACAATACTATGAAAACTTATAAAAGAACAACAAATCAAATAAAAATTTTGAAAGCTGTTGAAAAGATTTATAATCAATTAATTAAATCTAAAAAGAAAATGAATAGTAAATTGGTAATCATCAAAGAAGATAAAATTATAAGCATAAATCCATAAGAATAGTGAGTGATAAACTATTTAGAAAATGAATAATAAATAGCGAAAAGCGTAAAGTGAATAGAGAAAAATAAAAGCAGGATGCAGTTATCATCTCACGCCCATTAATAAGAAGCGCATACAATGTCTGAAGTTATTTTAAAAGTAGAAAATTTATCAAAACAATATCGTCTTGGCCTTGTTGGTACTGGTACTATCAGCCATGATTTAAACCGATGGTGGGCGAATATTAGAGGTAAAGAAGACCCGTATCTAAAAATCGGCGAAAGCAATGATCGAACAACCAAAGGCAAATCCGATTATGTTTGGGCGTTAAAAGATATCAATTTTGAAGTCAAACGCGGTGAGGTTCTAGGTATTATTGGCAAAAATGGCGCCGGTAAATCAACCTTGTTAAAAATCTTATCTAAGGTAACCAGTCCAACCACGGGAAGCATTAAATCTAAAGGCAGAATAGCCTCTTTATTAGAAGTAGGCACGGGCTTTCATCCCGAAATGACGGGTAAAGAAAATATCTATTTAAACGGCGCTATTTTAGGAATGACCAAAAAAGAAATAGCTTTTAAGTTTGACGAAATTGTAGCATTTTCGGGTTGTGAGCGCTATATTGACACCCCTGTAAAACGCTATTCAAGTGGTATGAAAGTCCGATTAGCTTTTGCCGTAGCCGCTTTTTTAGAACCCGATATTTTGGTGGTTGACGAAGTTTTAGCTGTTGGTGATGCTGAATTTCAAAAGAAAGCCATCGGCAAAATGCAAGATATTTCTAATAAAGATGGGAGAACGGTGTTGTTTGTGAGCCACAATATGGCGGCAATGAAAAGTTTATGTAACAGGGCTGTTTTATTATCTAATGGAGAAATATTAAATATTGGAGAAATTAATGAAATTATTAAAGTTTATCTAAATAAAAATAAATCTGTACAGAAAATAAAAGAATCAGACATTATTCAATTTAACAATTTTAATTTAAGTTTTAATAAAGATTATAGTTTAATTGATATTACAATAGAGTTGACAGTAATTTTAAAAAACAATAAATACGATAATATATTTTATTTAGATCTTGCTATTTTGAATGATCAAGAACAATTTGTTGTTCACCATATTTCAAACCCCCGAGAGAAAATAAAATTTAAAAATGGAAAGTCAACTATTAATATATTAGTAAATAAGCCGAACTTAAAGCCCGGTAAGTATGACTTTATTATTTACATTTATGATCAAAATGAGTGTGTTCATTTTTGGATAGAAAAATACAGTAGTTTTATAATCCCAAGTACTTTTATTAATTTAGATGAAAAGTTGATAAAAAGGATTAAATCAGTTACAATGCCTACAATAATTGTTAAATATTTATAATGAAAAAATTTTTAAAAAAGCTAATTAAAAAATTCGGATTTAGTATTCAGAATATTAAAAAATCAAGAGATAATATTTTTGATGAATTAAAAAAATATCATATTAAAAATGAATCAAATATTTTATTACTTTATAATTCATACACTTATATTAAAAAAATTCAATCTTATAAAATAGGTTTTTCAGTAGTTAAAGAAAATGATAATAGTTTAATAGTCAAAATTGAAAATTATTTATTTCAAGTTGAGAGTGTTGAGGATATTTTTATTATCTCTGAGGTATTCATCGATAAAGAATATAATTTTTTAATAGCTGAAGATGTAGTATTGATTGATATTGGATTAAATATTGGCATTTCTTCCATATTTTTTTCAATTAATAATAAAGTAAAACATATTTATTCATATGAGCCAGTGCCATATACTTATGAAATTGCTTGTAAGAATATAATTATGAATAAGATTGAAAAAATTACAGCCAATAATTTTGGGTTGGGTAGGTCAAATAGAGACGAACTATTTTATTTTAATAAAAAATTTAAAGGTAATTCAGGGATTAGAAAAAATAATAGTTTTTCAATTAATAAATTAGTAGCGGATGAAAAGAAAGAAATTTTAGTAAAGATTAGGGATATTGGAGCGGAATTTGAAACGTTAAGGTTAAAACATTCAAATTCAAATATAATAATGAAAATTGATTGTGAAGGTGGTGAATATGAGATTTTAAATAGAATGGATGAATTAAACTTATTGATTTACGTGAAACTATTTATGATTGAATGGCATGATAATGGACCACAATCTTTAGAAAAAATATTATTGGAAAAAAATTTTCAGATCATATCCAAAAACTTAGAAACTAATTCAGGGATGATTTATGCTTTTAACAAAAGAAATTAAAACAAGCTATAAAAAAATATCTATAATTATACCTGTTTACAATAGAGAAAATTATATTTCTAAGACACTAGAGAGTGTATTATTTCAAACAAATGAAAATTGGGAATGTTTAATAATTGATGATGGTTCAACTGATAATACAGTTAACGTTATAAAAAGTTACCTTATAAAGGATAAGCGTTTTAAATTTTTTGAAAGATCAGAGAGTAAACGAAAAGGCGTGTCTTCTTGTCGAAATATTGGGCTTGAAAATGCCAATGGTGATTTTGTTATTTTTTTAGATTCAGACGATTTATTAGAGAAAAATTGTTTAGAAAATAGAATTAATTTTATGACACTAAATCCAAACTTTGATGTTTGGGTTTTTAACATGGCTTTTCTAGACGGTAGTAAAAAAGGAAAGATCTGTAATTTGTACCCTAGAGACATTAACAACCAAAAGGAGTATTTAAAAATGACTTTAAGGTATCAAATTCCATTTTCTGTTACTTGCCCTTTGTGGCGAATAAATGTTTTTAATGGATTAATTATTTTTGATGAGCAATTTAATAGATTAGAAGATCCAGATTTGCATTGCAGAGCACTTTCTCAAAATCTAAAATTTAAATTTGATATTGCTTCATATGCCGATTGCTTTTATAGAGTAATTTCAAATGATATAGAAAGAGTAAATGATTTAGATTTTGGAAGAATATTTATTAATTCTTTTTATCAATTTTTAAAAAAGTACTCAAATTTTGAATCAATAATAATAAGTAATAAAGAAGTTAAAATTGAATTAAACGTACTTTTATTAAGAGTTTTTAAAGACTATATTTTTGGTTCTAAATTATACTTTAAACAATTTAATATTTTTTATAAATTAGGTTTAGTCGAAAAAATATTAAGCCCAAAAGAACTTTTTTTGATAGGAATATTAAAAATATATAAAAATTTTAAATTGGATAATATTGCAGGGTTGGGTTATTTTAAAATTAGAGCTTTAGTATTTAAAAAAATAAATCAAATAGATTCTTATGGATGTGTTTAATTTTCAATCAAAAAATATCATCATTCTTTTTAAATCCTTTGTTTTAGGTGGTGCGGAAAAGCAAGGGCTTTTTCTAGCGAATTATCTGCAAAGTAAAAAAGATTGTAAGGTTTTTATATACAGCTACTTAAAATCATCTAATTCAAAATTATTTTACCAAGAATGTGAAAAATACCAATTAAAAAACCTATTTATAGTTTCCAATCCGCTTTCGGCAGCCGGCAGCTTAAAATATTTAAAACGCAGAACCAAAATTGCACTATTTGGTCTAAAACTAAGAGCACACAACCCCGATATCATTATCCCTTATTTGAATCCACCTTCAATCATTGCAGCACTTTGTTATAAAATTGCAGGGGCAAAAATTACTTTTTGGCACCATCGTGGTCCTGACTATTTTAGAAATGATAAGTTAGAAAAAGTGGCCACCCAAAAAGTGCCATTTTTAATAGCAAATTCACCTGACGGTAAACAAGAATTGTTAAAGGTTTTAAAAACGCCGATAGAAAAGACCCATTTTTTATCTAATTTTTCTACAATAAAATCAATTAATTCTAATAAAAATGTTGAAGTTTTAAACAGTTTAAAAGGAAAAATCTTTATTGGAATGTTGGCGCATTTTAGAGTCGAAAAATGCCAACTGCTCTTGGTAAAAGCCTTTCATAAAATTGTTAAAAATCATAAAAACTGCCATTTAATTTTATGTGGAAACATTTATGAATCGGAGGATGAATTATCAAATTTTAATGAAGTTTACGAATACATTCAAAAAAATAAATTGAATAATGACATTACTATTTTACACGATGTTAGTGCTAATGATTTATTACCCTATTTAGATATTGGTGTTTTAGTGTCAATTAAGGAAGGTATGCCAAATGTTGTGATGGAATACATGGCTTATAGTTTACCCGTTGTTTGCACAAATCACGCGGGCTGTATCAGTCTTTTGGGTGAAAATTATCCTTTTTATGTTGAAAATTCTTTAGAGTCAATTTTTTATAAATTAGAGTTGCTAATTAAAGATCAACAATTATGCAAGCAAACCGGAATAGAAAACCATATATTGCTTAATAACAAGTTCTTAATTGAATCTTATTTAAACCAATTAAGCGAATTAATCAATAAATACTATTAATTTAAATTTAGAACAGCTTAATATAAAACAGAATGGCACTTTTTAAGGAACTTAAATTTATTTTTAAAAATGTTGTAAAAAATCAGAAAAGACACCTAAAAAGTGTTTTAGGAAACCACTTGGCTTTTGCTGGTGCAACCCATAAATCAAGAACCGTAAGTGAAAGTATTACCTATATTAACACCGTATTTGAAGATTATTTAAACTATGGTAATTTGTCAAATGAATCAATTTTTGACAAGACTATTTTAGAAATCGGTCCCGGAGATAATTTTGGAGTAGCCTTAAAATTTTTGGCCTTAGGTGCTAAAAAAGTTTATTTACTTGATAAATTTTATTCAGAACGGGATGATAGTCAACAAATAACAATTTATAATAACTTGAGAGCATCATTGAATGCTTCCGAACAAAATAGATTTGATGACGCTATTTCACTAATTAATAGTAGTTTAAAAATCAACCCTGATAAATTAGAATACTTATATGGGTTCGGAATTAATCTTTATCAAATTCTAGAAATTAGTAAAACTAATTATGTTGAACGCGCCATAAAAGAACCGCTGTTTTTTAAAAAGTCTGGAATTTTTAAAGATGCCGTTCACCAACTTTCAATATTAA
>Ga0210017_1000123_pt1 | contig 57652 bp, 57 predicted proteins | sample CryGeyCG2014_020_FD_183966 | JGI IMG/M metagenome (GOLD analysis project Ga0210017, IMG submission 183966) | Groundwater microbial communities from aquifer - Crystal Geyser CG08_land_8/20/14_0.20 (SPAdes) (version 2) | ecosystem: Environmental > Aquatic > Deep subsurface > Groundwater | place... | reverse complement strand
CTGCACTAGCAGTAAGTAGCGGCAACGTCGGCATCGGGACAACGGCGCCAAACTCCACTTTGCATGTGGTCGGAATAGTCAACGCCACTCAGGGATTCGCTTACGGATTGTCAGCAGCCCGCCCGGCAGCCAAAGAAGGTGTTGTCTGGTGGAATGTATCAGCAGGCTTCCACTGTCCGCAGTGGTACAACTCGACGCACTGGATATGCAATACAGGCGCAGCCACAAGGGCTGACCCAGTTTAATTTCTCAATCTCGGCAATGCTCTTAAGGGCTCAGCATTCATGCACATGCCCTTTCTGTATAAATTCATGCCGAAATTTTCAAATGCGGCGCTGCAAGCTTTTGAGATATTTAAGAGCGGTTATTATCAGCATAGCTCAATCTCGGCATCGTGTTTGGAAGCTTGAAGCCAGGAAAAGTGCGCAATAGGAATGTAATAATATCGGGCAATTTCTGCATTGCGGGCGGAAGCGTTAAAACCAAACCAAACATTTGATTCCTGAAGCTGCTGCAGGCACTGGATTTTTCCCTGAATTTGAGGATTAGATCCTATCTAAACAATGAAAGAATCAAAGACAGGCTCGCCTCCCGAATTCTTGGATGGGGCAAGAAAATCAGTGAAACTCGGGAGGTTTTTTCGGCAGGAATCGGGATATGCCTGGGCGGTTAATTTACCCAGGATTCATTATAGTATGTGGCCTAAATTTCTACACAAAATAATGTTCTGTTAACATCAAAAACCAATAATTAGGAAGTTTCTGAAAAATCATTGTGTAATTATTTCAGTCTACCACTATAATATCCACTGGTTTTGGGAGCATGTCTCGGCCCCTGCAAAATTCATCGCTGATAGAGGTTGATCTGATAAAAATATAAGCACCCCCGCAAAATAAATTATGTGGAAGTATGAGCTATCAAAAATACAGGGTCAAAAGCCCCATAAAATCTTTTCGCGACCTTGAGGTTTACCAGAAGACTATAGAACTATCCAATGGAATCACTACCCTGCCTTTTTTAAAAGGCGAGGAATTTGAAAAGGATTGTGAAGAGATCAAAGCAGCTGCGGAGAAAATACCCAAGCTGATTGCGGAAGCGTATGGGGATAGGTTTGACTCGCATGAATTAGCTCATAAGAAAATAACTCATGCAGTGTCTTTATCTGCGAATATGATCACAAAAATAGACCTTTTAAGGGAGAAATTTTCCGGGAATAAGGAAGAGAAGGAGGAGTTGGACAAGCTGTTGACAAAATACCAGGCTCAGAAAAGAAAAATATTGAACTTGAGGTCTGCGTGGGTTAGGATAGCAGAGATGTATCCTGATAAGAAAAAGCAGAATTGAATCCTCTTTTAAAGCTTATTAAAGATTAATGCTGAATAATAGATGGGTGGATCGGATGATGCGCATTAGAGAGATCAAAAAAATAGCCGGGGAATTGAAAAAGATAAAGGAAATCAAAGCCGTCTATCTGTTCGGCTCATATGCCATGGGAACAGCCACTCCTATGTCGGACATAGATGTCTGCGTCGTCGTTGAAAGGGATATATCCGATGATAAGAAGGCTGATATAGTAAGCCTATCGAGTGATAGAATAGATGTCTCCATGTTTTGGGATCTGCCGATATTCATAAGGCACAGAGTTCTGAAGGATGGAAAAATTTTGTTTGAAAGGGACGAAGGGTTTTTGAACTCTGTCAGGGTTTTAACGCTCAGGGAATATTTCGATTTCAAGCCGATGATTGAGAGATTCAGCGAGGTTTATTTTGGTGATAAGGAATGGATAGAGAGAAGATAATAAAAATACTCAGCGACATAGACAAGTATTTGAAGGATTTAGAGGGCAGAAAAATTGTAAGTCTAGGCGATCTGAGAAACCTGGAAAAATACTATGCGTGCTCTATGATTTTGTTTTCTCTTCTCAATAGGGTAATAGATTTGGGGCAGGAAATCGTAATTTCGAAAAAATTTGGAATGCCTTCCAGCTACAAGGACATTTTTAGGCTATTGTATGAGAGAAGAATTGTCAATAAGAAGAATTTCGAAGGGCTCAAAAAATTCGTGGATTTGAGGAATGCGTTGTCGCATGAATACTATCGGGCTGATGAGAAAAAAATCTTTGATGCCCTTCAAGAGATAGAGCAGGTTGAAAAATTCGTGTCGGAAGCAAAAAATTTCCTGAAAAAAAATTGATGAAATAAATGACAATAAAACCAGACGGCAATATGAAGCTGAATGAATTTGCATCTGAAAAAACACTGAAGGCAGGCGGTTGCAGGCAGCTAACACATTGCCCTTACTGTCATGGAAGAGCCATAAAAAGAGGCATGAGAAAAAAGAAATACGAAAATATTCAGAGGTATTACTGCGAAAACTGCAGAAGGCCATTCACATCTGCGATAACAAAACACAAGACATTCCCTTTGAGGGTTATAATGGATTCTCTCACCCTATACAGCAGGCTGCATACAGCTGGAGAGATTTCGAAAAAGATAAAAGAATCGCACGGCCTGAGCGTCTCGCAGCAGACAATATCCAGCTGGGTCAAGGAGTATGAGGAATACATCCCATTCATCAGGATGAGGGATTTTGTATCAAAGAAATATTCGAGAAAAGAGATGATCGAAGAGTCGAAGATGTTCCATCAGCAGATATATGATTTCAAATACCACCGGGCCAAACTAGACTGCATCCTTGACGAAGAATTCCGCCATCAAAAATTCAAGCCCCTGAAGGAATTCCTAGAGCTTGTAAACGATGAATGCCCGCATCAGCTTTTCCAGAATACAGCAAAAAGGGCGTCGGAATTCAAAGATGCATTCAGCTTGGATGAAGTAAAAATCACGCCGAAAAATAATGCAGCTGTGAAGATAGGAAATTTTGTTGTCCAGGCTGTTGTCAACAACAAGCTGCGCCATGAGGTGCTGCAGAACTTCATGCTCTCGAATGATACAGCAACTGTGGCGGTGGAAGTGCCGGTTATTATTGATTCTGAAGATATAAGGCATTACAAACATGAGCTCAATTTTGAAATTCCCATCCAGCTCAGCGACGGGGAATATATTACAGGGCATATAGATTTGGTTCAGGTAAGGAACGGATCTATTCATATTCTAGATTACAAGCCCTCCGCAAAGAAGGCCAAACCTGTTTCCCAGCTGACGACCTATGCTTTGGCTCTTGCTAGGCTGACAGGGCTGCGGCTTTACCACTTCAAGTGCGCGTGGTTTGACGGCCAAAACTACTACGAATTCTTTCCGCTGCATGTTGTCTACAAGCTGAGAAAAGCAAAAAAACTCCCGAAGGCCCAGATGAGATTAGCCTCAACGCTGAAACCGACTTGATGTTTGAAATGCGGATGCACCGCAGCTTTGATGTTTGGAGCACATCTTCTTTCATCCCCGCTCTTCACCTCTGCATCCGCCGCTCGGGTCGACCTCCATCCGGTTCACCACCCCCCCCGCAAAACCCCGCAAAAACCCCGCAACCCAGCCCACAAACAGCCGCACATCCGCGAAACCAGGTTGCCAATCCCCCCGCAGAATCCGTTTGTTTTGAAGCAGAATGCCCATTTCTCCTTTAAGAAAATTGGATTTTCCAAAAAACTTCAAATAGAACAAATGCTTTTATATCCCACCGTACAACAATTAGTAGTGGTAAGAATGGAAACTTTGGAAGTAAAAAAATCCGATTTCAGCAGAATATTAAGCATGGCAGAGCTGCTGGTTCATGAGGTTGAGCATGCGCTTTCCCAGGATGAAATAGTTAGAAAAAGGGTAAAGGACATAAAAAGCGGCAGAGTGAAAGGAAAATCAGAAGGGGATTATTATGAGTACCTCAAAAAAAGAGGAATCAAAGCCTGCTGAATGGACCATAAGGTTTCATGACAACTTCTTTAGGGATTTGGACAGGCTTTCAGTAAAAAACATACAGATCTTTGAAAAAAAGAAGCAAAAAATTCTGGAGAGCCCTTTAAGGCAGAAGCATTTGAGAGGCGGCGCAAACTGCTACAGGGAGCCGATAACAAAAAGCATAAGGCTTGTGTATTTCATACAAGGCCATACCGTCTGGATGCTTACAATAGGGGCGCATGACAAGTCATATGAGACATTCAAAAAAAGGCTGTATTCCTTGCGCTTAAAATACGACCTGAAATAATCGCAGCTTCGTTAACAAATCCCACTCTCTCCACTCATTTCCGCCCCCAATAAACCCAAAAAAACCCAAAATTCCATAAATTATTTAAATGCTCACCGCTAACATTTATCACATGAAACAAACATTTACAATTATTATTGAAAGGGATGAAGATAACTGGCTTGTGTCAGAAGTGGTTGAGCTTTCAGGATGCCATACTCAGGCTAAAACAATGGACCAGCTATTGAAAAGGACTAAAGAAGCAATCCAGGCATATCTTGCAACTCCTATTGGCGAGTCATCTGGAGAGATGGCAAGGCAAGAGACATTTGTTGGCTTGCAGCAAATAGAGGTGTAATTCTTGAAGCTGCCTAGCTTGACAGGCAATCAATTAGGCAAAATAATAGAGAAGTTTGGTTTTGTTTATAGCCATACAACAGGAAGCCATATGGTCTACAAGCACCCAGATGGCAGAAGGACAACAATCCCATGCCACTCGGAAGAAAAAATTGGCCCTGGCCTGTTGACCAAAATAATCAAGCAAGACCTCCAAATCCCTAGAGAAGAATTCATGAGATCGCTAAAAAAATAAGGCACATGCATGCATCTCCTCTTTGCGTTCTCCTCTTCACATTCTAATCTTTCATATGCGCATCACGCAATTTCTGTTCCCATTAGAGCCCATCCAAACCACCAAACCATCCCCGCCCGCGCCCGAGCATCAGCAAAACCCCGCTGCCGATCCGCCCGCAGAATCCGTTTGCTTTCAATGCAATTTGTCTTCAATGGAATAAGCCCCAAAGGCGGGCAATATTTATATAAATGGTTTAACATATCTTTACCTTAGGGGTGAAGCGGAGATGCAGCCAAAAAAAAATGAAAACATAAGAAGCATCCAAAAAAAGATTATTCCCATCCTGAAAAGGAATAAGGTAGTGAAAGCCGGGATATTCGGAAGCTATGCGAGGGGGGAAGCAAAAAAAACTTCAGACATAGACATCTTAATCCAGCCCCCGAAAGGAATCGGCCTTGGGTTTGTAGGCATAAAACTCGAATTAGAGAAGGCGTTGGGAAGAAAAGTCGACTTAGTGACGTATAAATCAATCCACCCTTATTTAAAGGAATATATTTTAGCCGATGAGGTAAGGATAATATGAGCAGGCATGAAGACTTGCCTTATCTGAAGCATATATTGGATGCTGTCAGCGATATAGAGGATTCTATTGATGGCTTGTCCAAGGAAGAATTCAAAAAAAATAAAGATGTTAAGGATGCTGCTATTAGAAGGCTGGAGATAATAGGAGAGGCTGTAAAAAATATTTCCAGCGAGCTTAAAGGGAGGCATCCTGAAATTGAATGGCCGAAGATAGCTGGAGCCAGAGATATAATGATTCACGCGTATTTCATGGTAGATTTGGATATAGTTTGGGATATTGCCAGGAAAGACCTGCCGGATTTAAAGAAAAAAATCGAGGCGATTCTTGAAGAGAAATGCAATGAAAAAAATAACAGAAAATAGAATCAGGCAGCATCGGCATCAGAACTATGCAATTTCCATTATTCTTCTTAATTTTGCCCGCCAAAAGTTTTACTCTTTTTCAACCCGCCCGCAGAATCCGTTTGCTTTCAGGGAAATAAGTCCAAAAATTAAACTATACTCAGGGAACTAAATAATTGAGCACTTTATGATGGAAAGGCTGTTTTTTCCAGTAGTTTGAAAGGTCTTCAAGCAGGTGCTGCTCTGAATTATGTGATGTGTTTGCGGTGATATTGTCTCTGGTTTGTTTCCAGCATTCTTCAACAGGATTGATGTCTGATGCTCCTGTTGGAAAAAACATGTATTCAATGTTGTGTTGTTCAAGATAATTCATGACGAGGTGATTCTTGTTCCATGTTGCTTTGTCAAGCAACAAAAACATTTTTGGGAAACGACGATGGAGGAGTTTCATATTTTCGAGAATTGTTTCTTTGACTTGTTTTTCCATTGAATAGAAGACAAATTTTCCATTGTCAGAATACGCACCACCGACGTTTATTGCTTTCTTTGAGCCATTTTTGTAGACGATAGGTGTTTCTCCAATGAATGACCAGCATCGTCGTGCATCCGCATCGATATTGAAATGAGCTTGGTCGTAGGTGACGGTGCTTATGTCAGAATCCAAAAGTGAACGTTTTTTTTAAACTCATTCTTGAATTCGTCAACGGCTGCTTGGTTTCTACTCTTGTTGCGTGGACGAGGTACTTGCATAGAGCAGCCAATCTTTTTGAGCAATCCACGGCAATGTCGTGGGGTGTATTCTTGCTTGAATTCTTGTTGAATGAATCCTCTGACATCTTTCGTGATGAATCCTCGACGATAACCATCATCGAGCAGTACGCCATCGTTGAGTGCTGATCCTAGCATGCTGAATTGTTCTTCTGTGAGTCCTGCCTTCCTTCCACGGCCTTCTTTATCTTGCAACCCAATAAATCCTTCTTGTTCAAAGCGTTTTTTCCAAAACGCTACAATGCCGTTGCTGATGCTCAACATCTTAGCAACTTCTCGCTGCGTATATCTTTGGCGAAGATGCCAGAGAATCTGCAATCGCTCACGAACTTTCACATTCCTCTCTGCTTTGAATTTCTTCTCAAAAACACTTGTCTTGACATCAAGAATCATTATTTGACACCTCACACACAGCAATAGAACTTCCACTATATAAACTTTGCTCAATTATTTAATTCCTACACTATAAAAGCCGAAAAACTAGAATTGAAGACCAGAAAAAAACCAAGCCCCCCCAACCTATTAGTCTATTGCCAATCCGCCGGTAATTTTGTTAATTATAAAAGCCGCAAAACCAACTATAATTGTGAAAGAATTCAAAACCAAAAGCGGAGAAAAATGAAAACAGGCGAACAAATAAAAAAACTGAAGCCAATGCCAGAATCAAAACCGTGCCCATGCTGCCAATCAGATTTGACAATAAAGCACGGAAAAAGAAAAATCAAGCGCACTATTGTGCAGGTATACAAGTGCATGTCATGCGGCAAGTTCTTTTCTGACAGGAAACTGAAGCACAAAAGCTACGACGCAAAAACAATCCTTCGCGCTATCACCCAATACAATAAAGGGTTCACTCTTGAGCAGGCGTCAAAGGAAATGTCAAAGCGCTTCCATCAACAAATCCCATTGTCCACGCTCCGCTCCTGGATAAAAGAATATTCAAGCATATGCACCTTCAGAAAATTAAGGGATAAGGCAATCAAGCTCTATCCAGACAGGGATATGATATTCTCCCACAGCCTTCAGCACAATCAGGTATATGAATTCCAGCTGCATAAAGCCAAGCTTGAGCTGCAGGCAAAAGAGCTGCCGGAGCAGAAGTTCTCTTTATTGAAAAAATATTTGGAAGAGGTCTCCACTCAGTCATTTCCCCATCATATATTCCAGCCCAAGCAGGATGCGGAAGAGCTGTCAAGATCATCGCAGATGAAATTTCATACGCTCGATTTTGTCAAGTCAGAAAAACAGAGCCTAGCAAGTGAATTAGCATCTTTGGGGCTGCATCTGGCAGGGACAAACAAAGAAAGGCATGAAGCCGTCCAAAACTTTATGATAGCCAATGACAGCGCGACAGTATCATGCGAAGTCCCTGTATACCTGACAAATGATGACATCAGTTATTTCAAAGGCAAAGGCTTTCTAGTCGATTTCGAAAACTGCAAAACACCTATAACCGGGCATATAGATATACTTCAGATTCGCAATGGCTCTATTCATATCTTAGACTACAAGCCAGGCGCAAGAAAAGTGAATGCTGCAAGCCAGCTGACAATGTATGCCTTGGCTCTGGCAAGCAGAACAAAACTAGCAGTCAAGGACTTCAGGTGCGCATGGTTCGATGACAGGAATTACTACGAATTCTTTCCTTTGCATGCCGTCTACAAGCTGAGAAAAGCAGAAAAACTTCCGTAACATATACGGCTCCCGAAATTTCAGAAGAGATTGATTTCGGGTTAAAATATACCATGAAAAAAATACCGGCATTTATTTCCAAGTTATCCATAAACCTTAACAATCTTAGCCTTAACAATACTCATCCCACCGGTAGTCTCAGACAGAATATTGCCGCAAACTAAGCATGCTACAGGCCTTGACGCTTTGTTGAAGATGGTCTGCTCATTCTTGCACTTGGGGCAAACTACTTCCAAAAACTTGCTGGTCGGTTGTTTTGTTATCATAAATACACCTACTTTTTGACAAGCTTAAACTTCTTGTTTCTGAAGCCCTGACCCTTAGTATGCTTTTTACCGCATTCTGAGCATTTATACCTCAAATCAGTCTTCTTCACGGTTTTTTCGTGGTCGGGCTTGGGTCTCGGGAAGCTTGTGTACCCCTTCAATTTCCTCAAGTATCTCCTCTGGCCCTGAGCCATTTTCCTTCTTTGCTTTTTCTTGGCTGCGTCTATAGTATGCTCAGTGTGCTTCCTGCAAATAGGGCAGAACCCTCTTTGATTTTTTGGAAAATCCATTTTATTCCACCTTTTTTGCGTTCTCTGACTTGATCATTAATTCAGCATTCTCCACCGGGATTTCTCCCTCTCCCTCTGCTTTGAATGGGCCGTATTTTTTAAGGTCCGAGCCGATAAACTCAGGTATATCTTGTGTGAATTTAAGCTTTTCTAATTTTGCTTCTTCTTTAGTTTTTTTAGTAAATATATTTAAAGTCTTTTCCCTTTGGAACTTTAGCAGTTCCACAAGCTGCCTGAAGAACTTTTCCTCGACTTTTGTCAGGTTCTGGATAGGGATGCCTGTTCTAGAGGCGAAGACGGCCTGCTGCAATATCTTGGTCTCCCTCCTGTTGTAAATGTCCTCGAGGAGCTTTTGCAAATTCTCTGCTTCTATTTCACTGGACCTGTCTTTCTTCTTCCCAAGCCTCATTTTTTGTTCCAGATACTTTTCGGCTTTGTCATAAAAATCATCTGTGATTTTTGTCAGCCTGACTTCAGCCAACTCTTCCCTTTGGACTTTCCGGATGTACTCGTAGGTTATAGCTTCTTTCTGTTCTTCGGGCATATATTAGAAATGGGAATGAAAGTTGAAATAAGTGATTAATTTTATTAGAAGGAATATTCAAATAATCTTCAGTGAAAAAAATGGATATAGCTACCATTATTATAATTTTGGTCATAATCCTTCTGGCTTTGGTAATTGTTTCCAGCAAGTGAGATAAATGAGAAATGGATTTTCAAGATTATTCGAATTTAAAATTCTACTGCTAATTCTGGATATAATAGGATCTGGTTTTCTATTTTTGACGATATTCCTTGGGTTTAGTATAGAAGATAATTTAACAGACTTTCAGAGGGGCTTAATTACAGGTGCAATCTCCCTCTATACATTTTTTGTAACTCTAAATTTGTTGAATAAAAAAATGAATCGAAGAAGAGGTGAAATTTGATGAATCAAAGGGCAATATTAGAAATAATATCAGTAATAATTGGAATTCTTGTTATCCTGAAATTAATAGGGGTTTTTTAGTTGTTAATTTTTATGGAATTATGAATGGCTATCAATGTTTTTGGCCGTTTCGAACAGATAACAATATAAGAAATCTTAATAAAATCTATTCATGGAGCTGAATCTTTTAACTACAATAATAATAGCAGTTTTACTCATCATACTGATGGCAATTCTAATTATGCCAAAAAGACGATGATTTAATGAAAAGAGATCCAATAATTTGGGTTACAAGTCTAATTCTTACTGCAATATTGGGTTGGATAATAAAATGGTTGTTGGATAGTTTGTTAAAGACATGCGAACCAAATATGGGATGCGCATATGGATCGGTCTTGCTTGGACTCGCTATAGGTGTGTGTATGACAATTATATTGATAAATCCTCTTGTCTATAATAGATATAAAAGGAGCCGTGAGGAAGTATGGCAGACCCAATTGTGGTTATAATCTTGCTGATAATAGCAATTATACTTGCACTTATTCTGAGGTCAAGAATTTAAAAGGAGTCGATCATTTCTTCTTCATCTTTCTGAACACATAATTAACAGGGTTCTTTAAGCCTTCACACCGATCATCTTTAGTCTCGCCTAGTACGCTTTTGTAGTAATTGTCATTGTCGCAGTTTGGCGGAAGCAGATTTCTAGGCTGCCTCTTATGCCATCTTAATTGAGTCGTGATATAGTTCTTTGGCAGAGGCCTGGGATTTCTCTGGTTCCATTCTTCCATTTCCTTTTCGATCTTTTCCCATGGCCACCCCATGTTTTGGAGGAATGTTGCCAGCACAAACACAGACCTTTTTCTTCCGTCTGGAATGCCTTGAAGGATTTTGAGAATGCACGGGGGGAAGTATTTTTCAGGCACTTCTTTCAGTTGCCTCCTCGGGCCTTTGTACTCTTCCTTTTCTTCTTGCCTGCCATACTTTTTACTCCAATCCAATGCCTCAACCAACAGCCCGCCAGCTTCTGCCAGCTTTATCTCACCTGATAGAAATTTTTTTTCTACTTTTATTTTCCAAGAGCTTGCGTCTTCTTTCTGGAACTTATCTAACTGGGATAATAGAATAGGCAAACTGACAAGCAGGGATTTTTCATGCAGGCTATAAGGAAGGCGGAACATATGCCTAGAAGAGGCAACCATGCTGTCGATCTCAACCAACTTTAATGGGTTAATACCTTCCTCATCTATGCAATCATCTATATTCTTTCCAACCCTTTCTGCAAGCTTAAGCGGGTTATCCAATTCAAGAAATCTTTCTCTAAGCGTGTCTTTAACATAATCCTTCAGGTATTCAATCACAGCTTTTGGAGCTTCAGGGTACATCTTCTCTATTTTTTTATCGTCTATCCTCTTTGGGAAAAATTCGAATGGTATTCCTATGTGAAAGCCTTTGCCGCCAGTGCTTTTAATAGAATAATTTTTTATTCCATGGTCTTCAAGAGCTTCGCAGAGTGTTTTAACAGTTATTTTTGAAAGCTGAAAATCCGGGCAGTCTGGATCTATTATTAGGTCCCAACCCACTCTTAGGCTGTCGAGCTGCTGAGGAGCCATCCCAGTTTCCAAAGACATAGGATTAGACCATCTCTCGACTGAGCCATGAAAACTGACCACTCCTTTCTTGACCATCTCTACGATATCATCTGGGTAGGCAAGGATGTTAGGCCTTTTGTCAAAGCTGCCATTTTCGTAGACTCCTACTACTTCCCGTTTTTTTGATTCTTCTAGCAATGCATCCTGCACATCTTTTTTTGAGTAGTACCTCAACACTTTCGAGAAGTTGTTCATGAATTAATATTGGGAATGAAGGAATAAATTGGTTAGATGCTCAAATAGAATCCTTTTATATATCATTACTAAATAGAATTATATCTAGGTGTTGAAGTTGACAAAAAAGGGCAATATTGATAGATTGACAAAAAAAATAATTCCAATACTTAGGCAGCACGGTGTAGTCAAAGCTGGGGTTTTTGGCTCAATTGTCAGGGGCGAAGCTACAAAAAAAAGTGATATAGACATTTTGATTCAATTTAAAGGAAGAAAGAGCCTATTGGACCTTATAGGCTTGGAATTAGAGCTAGAAAAATCATTAAGAAGGGACGTAGATCTTTTGACTTATAATTCTATTCATCCGTTATTGAGGGACAGGATCTTGAACGAAGAGGTAAGGATCATATGAAGAAAGATTCTGAAATTTTTATTAGGCATATTCTTGAGAATATAGAGAAAATAGAAAAACATACAAAAGAAGTCGAGAAAAAGAAATTTTTCGAAAAAGAAGAAATTCAAGATCTGGTGATAAGAAAATTAGAGATTATTGGCGAGGCAAGCAAAAACCTGCCAAAAGAATTTAGAAATCACCACAAAGAAGTCGAATGGAATAAAATAGGGGGGTTAAGAGACAAATTAATTCATCACTATTTTGGCGTTGATCTGGATCTAATATTTGATATTGTGAAAAAAGATTTGCCAGAGCTTAAAAAGAAAGTTAAAGATATCTTAAAAGAAATAGAAGAGAGTAAAAAAACCTGAATTTTTTCCCATGGGCTTGATTAGACATTTTCTTGCTTTAAAAAAAACTTTGGAATATTAAAGCCAAAAACTCTTGCCTAATGGAGATCAAATCCGTAATTCAGGAAACCTTTAAATTCTTAAACTACAAACCCTAATAAATCATAATCAGGTGAATTAATGGGAAATGTAAGGACAACTCATATCAAGCAGCTTTCAGAAAAGCTCATAGAAGCTTATCCTGATAAATTCTCAATTGAATTTGGCAAGAACAAACAATCGCTTGACGGATTAATGTGCTTTGACTCTAAGATAACGAGAAACAAGGTTGCTGGATACATTTCACATAATTTGGGAAAAATACAAAAATTAAAAACCTTAAAGATATCATACCAAAACCCTAATCTAGATAAAAGAAAAAAAAGAAGAAGGTATTAGCCAAACTCATAAGTCACGCTTACTTGAATCATTCCTAGGCTGATTTCTGTTGTTGATTCAATTGATCCACCGGACGACATTAAGTCATAATTCCTGTAGACAGGCTGATAGTAGCGTTCTATTTCTAGTAATCGTCTCCTTCATTGTCCATATCTGGGTCTTCATCGTTTGTTTCTTCTTCATCATCTTCCCAACTTTTTGGCATTTTTAACACCCCCCAACTAAACTGATTGAAAGTTTCGCTGGGATATAAACTTGATTCAATGAGAATATGATTTCGTTCTTCTTCCATATTGACCTTCTCAATTTCTGAATTTGAATGAATGAGTATTTATTCTTTCATGAGGCCTTGAATAAAGATTGTGAATTAAATCAATTTTCAAATCAACTTATAAACTTTCTTTTCCTAATAACTTTGGGCCACGATGAAGAGACCATCCCAGAATGACCGAAAGGTATGAATGTCGAGGTAGCTCATGAGCGGCCCGATTAATGATTAAAAAAATTTCTTAGGAAACCACCTAGGAACACGTTTCATATATTCAATATAATCTTTTCCAAATCTTCTCTTAAGTAAAGGCTCCTCTCGGCAAACAACATAAAAATGAATTAATGAAATAGATAATATAAAATATACAAGCAAAAGAAATTGGCCGAAAATAAAAAACTCCCCGAAGAAGATAGACATATAACCCAGATATATTGGATTTCTAGTAAATTTGTATAAGCCTTTGATAACTAATTTTTTAGGCGGCTCGATAGGAGCTGGCGTGCCTTTTCCGATCTTAATAAATAAACCGGAACAATAAAGGAAGACAGCTGTTCCAATAAAAATCAGAAACAAACCAACTATCGTAAAAAACAAGTTGCTGAAAACTGGCAGATTTATCCTGGCATTAAGATAAATGAGTAAGAAAGGTATTATTAACATAAAAAAAGAGCCAACTAATATTGCAAGCAGAATAGAATTAATTTTCATGTCAATCAACAATATACTTAACCTTCCCGCTTTCTCTGATGATCATTTAAATCATGATAATATTTTTCATTTCTTTTTTTGGGACAAGAAGTATTTTACCATCTTTTCTTTTAATTAATTCACTTTCTTTTGATAATCTATGTAATTTTCTAGGGTTTCTTTCTAACTCTAAAAGAACATATCTTATATCTTCTAAACCATCAATAACATCGCTTTTTTTTAAGGTTTCCATTTTTTATCACTTTTAAATTTCTCAATATATATTTCCCAGTTAGATTTTATATCCTTAATGCCATAGTCAATAGCATGCTTCAAATCCTTAAAAAAACCCAAATTTTCTTTAATTTTATCCCCTTTTAAATTGTAAATATCCCTATGAGAGATCTCGTGCGAGTAATTATAGCGGATAACTGGTTTCCATTCTTTTTTCAATAGTCTCTTTGTTTTAACTTCAAGTTGTATCACATAATTTATTGGCTGGCCTTTTTCAGTATAAATTTCTGTTCTGAATCTAGAAATAGGGTCTCCATTTTCATCTGTTTCCAGAACCCTAATAATCCTCTTTCCATGTTCACTTTTGGTTTTCATAATAAACCACATTAATCAACAATATACTTAACCTTTCCGCTTTCACCTTTGCCAGTGCATTCAAGAAGATCCTCGATTATTTCAACATACTTTTCCTTCGGGGCTTGCTGCCCCCCGAGGCCAAGAATATAGTCGTTTATAACCCGCTTATAGCCGTACATCAGCGATCGAATATCATGATAAAGAATGCCGCCATAACCCGGAGCAAGATTCTGGTCGCACACACCTATTCCCACAACATCATTCAACGCATCTTCCAGCTCCTTGAATGGAAATGGCCTATAGACAATTATCTTAACTAATCCAGCCTTTATCCCTTTCTTCCTCGCTTCAACTACAGCTGCTTTTGCAGTAGATGTCATCGCTCCAACCGAGACTAAGGCAATAACAGCGTCATCCATCATAAACTTTTCAATAACATCATACTTCCTTCCGAATTTCTTTTCCCATTCTTTGAATGTTTTTTTGATGACTTCTCTTGCATTCTCCATTGCTGCCTGCTGCTGCAGGCGGAATTCCATATAGCCTTCCATCACTGGCACCCCCAGATTCATTGGCTTCTTTGGGTCGAGATATGTCAGCGGCTTATATTTTGGCAGAAATTTATCGACTTGTTTTTGATTAGGGGCTTCGACTGGCTCTTTTGTATAGCTTAGAATAAACCCATCCAGATTAACAATGCATGGAAGCAGTACCTTATGGTTCTCTGAAATCTTGAAAGCTTGCAGTGTTAAGTCAATAACTTCTTGATTGTTCTCTGTAAAGAATATCATCCATCCCGAATCCCGCTGATCTAAAATATCATTGTGGTCAGACCAGAGTGTGATTGGGGCAGACAATCCGCGGGAAACATTTATCATAACAACAGGCAGCCTCATTCCAGATGCTATATACAGGATTTCATGCATGAGCAACAATCCTTGAGATGATGTTGCGGTGAATGTTCTGACGCCAGTCGCCTCGGAAGCTACAGCAGCAGACATAACCGAGTGTTCAGACTCAACATCGAGAAAATCCCCTTTAAACAAGCCATCAGCTTTCCATTGGGCTAATGTTTCGATTAGTTCTGTCTGCGGGGTGACTGGGAAATTAGGAAAAACTTTCACATCTGCCAACCGAGCTGCCCATGCGCCTGCTTCATTCCCATCCATTAATTTTTTCATTTCTTCACCTTCTTGTAAACCCAAAATATTAAACATGAAATTAAATACCAGAATAAGATGTCAATAATTAAAAATTCATATCTTAAATTAACAAATCCCCTACCAGAAAAACCCCCACTTCCCTCTGCATAAAATCCCATTGGTAAACCTATTAAAATTTCCGTACAAAAAGCGTCTGGATACATTGGACACATATCTTTAGTAATTGGATGAAAGACTGGTAAAGAGCTCATGATAGTAAATATTACAAGTAGTATTATTTTTCCTAAAGTCGGTTTTAAAAATTTCTTTAAATCAAATTTCTTCTTCATCCTATTCCAACCCCGCGCATTCTTCGCTCATATGCTCTTGCAATGAACACCAATCCCCAGAGCATTCCTGCACAACTTCATAATGCGTGCAGAATATCTTCCCTATGAATTCAAGAAATTTAGCTTTGATCTTAACGCCAATCAAGCTTTTCTTCGGTATATCCTTGATAATGACATTAGGCTGATACAAGCCGGCTATCGAATCCTTCTCCTCTTTTGAAAGGTCATAAGCCCCTTCCTTCTCCATATCATCCAACACTTTCCTGAATTCAGCCTTATCCAAACATTCAGTTCCAACCTGGTTGCAGGTTATGATTAACCCGTTTTCATTTATCCCGACAGTGTAATCGTCGTATTTCTTCTCCAGTTCTTTGCTGCTCAGTTTCACAAAATTCCCGCTGATCTTCAATGGATCCAAATCAATCGGATAATGCAGCTGAACAGTATCTGGCAATACCCTCGCATCAGCAATGCCAAAAGACAGCAAAACCAATCCAATTATCATCCACTTAATCATGTACATCCCTCACTTTTTTTATGCATTTGACCGGGCAAACATTTGCGCAGACCAAACAACCCTTGCATATAGTATAATCAACATGCGGATAATCATTCTTGTCAAGGTTTATTGCGGCTTCCGGGCATGATATCCAACATTGCCTGCATTTAATGCATTTGTTCCTGTTGATAATAGGCTTGAAGACTCTCCAGTTGCCTACATTCCTCTTTACACTATTGCCTTTTGCTTCTATGTACGGAATACCTTTCTTCCCTAGATATTCTATCTTCTCTATACCCACGGGTTTCTTCTTGATCATATGAACCTACCATATCCTATTTTTGCGGCCTGTTTGTTTGCCTGTATGACTTTTTCAGGGTATTTTTCAAGCTTTTCTTCTATGGCTTTCTCGAGGTTCTCGAGTGTTATTTTGTCTTTCAGCCTCTTCACTAACAAGCCAAGCATGACTGTATTTGGAATCGGTTTTCCTATGGTTTCCAGGGCTATTGAGGTTGCGTCAACGCAGATGAAATTCTTACTGTTCTTTAGCTTTAATTTATCTCGACGAGACGTGTTAATCAATACTAGAGTATGTTCTGTCGAGCCATTGAGCATGTGCTTAAAGTCAAGCGAGTCATCCAATACTATAATAATGTCTGGCCTGGTTACATAGCCTCTTTCGAGAATGGGTTCCTTGTCTATCCTGACGAAACTGACTAATGGCGCCCCTCTTCTTTCAGCCCCATACAAGCTAAAGTCCTGAGTTTTAAATCCCGAGAGAAATGCTGCTTTTCCAAATATCTCCGCGCAAGATTTTACCCCTGCTCCACCCCTGCCATGCACCCTGATTTCAAGCATCTACTCACTGTTATTATTTGGATTGAATTAATATTAAGTTTATCCAAGGCACAACTCGGCATAATTTCTATCAGCCCGAATTTATTTAACATAAATAAGATATTCCGATAATACATATATTATTCGATAGATAAAATTTTAAATATACTGTAACAATATATTAACTATAAGTAACATTTTGTAATGGGTGTAAAAATGGGTGTAGTAAGAATAGATGATAAATTAATAAAAGATGTCCAAGAATGGCTGAATGAGAATGGCAATAAATATAAGCACCCAACCCTCTCATCATTTGTTAATAATGCAGTTTATGAAAAATTAAAAGAGGCTAAATCAAAAAAATAGGTGTTAAAATGAAAAAGAAATTTAAAATAATGTCTTTATTCGCAGGCTACGGGGGGATGGATTTAGGCTTTATTATGGCTGAACATCCGGAATCAGCATACGAGATAGTATGGGCTAATGATTTTGATAAAACTGCCTGCGAAACGTATCGGAAAAATTTTAAGCATGATATAGTCTGCGGGGATATCTGGGATATTGATTTAGATAAAACCCCAAACTGCGATGTAATAGTCGGCGGTTTTCCATGCCAGGATTTCTCAATTTTAAGAGGCGACAATCGAGATGGTTTTAAGTCAAAAAGAGGGCTTTTATATACTCGATTTGTTGAAGCAGTTTCAAAAAAATCGCCTTTATTTTTTGTGGCTGAAAATGTCAAGGGGCTTTTAACAACTCATAATGGCTGGGCGATAAAGAAAATAAAAGAAGATTTTGAGAAAGTTGATCATGCCAGCTATGATGTAAAATATAAATTAATTAACTTTGCCGACTATGGAGTTCCGCAGAATAGGGAAAGAGTTATTATTGTTGGAGTGAGAAGAGACTTGAAATTAAACTTTGTATTTCCAGAACCGACTCACAAAAATAAGCCTGTTCCAGCAAAAGTTGCATTGGCAGGTGTTGAAAATGCAAAATTCAACAATGAAAAGATACATATTCAGCCGTCAACAAAGAAAAAACTTGAATTTATTCCTGCAGGCGGCAATTATAAAAATTTGCCTGGTTATGAAAATAAAAATTGGATGAGTTTAATTTACAAGAGGCTCCATCCAAACCTGCCTTCTCCAACTATTGTCGCCAATGGCGGCGGAGGAACATGGGGCTATCATTTTTCAGAACCAAGACCTTTAACCAATAGGGAAAGAGCAAGAATACAGACCTTTCCAGATAATTTTGAGTTTGTCGGCAATATCCCCGAAGTTAGAAAACAATTAGGCAATGCTGTTCCGCCTTTAGGTATAAAACCAATCGCAGAGCAAATTTTAAAGATGGCAAATAAAGAGATAGGGTTAAACAAGTTTTTTTAAAAATTCTTTCCAAGTTTCATCTCTATTTGGAATACTTCTTAGTGGATAGCCTCTATTTGCTATTCTCAGCGGAGATAAATTTTTGTCAATAATCAAAAAGATTTTTCCTTTGTTCAGCTTATACTTTCCCAACATTTTATGAGAAATGGATAAATCTGATATTGCTTTGATATATTTTGTTTCCGTACCTCTTGATGATGTCTTGATATAAAATTCATACTTCCCCATTATTTTGAATGGCTGCAGAACTTTTTTCAATGTAAATTCATTATTTTTTAGCTGTGAGGCTTCGGGATTTCCTATTATTCTCAGTTTTTCCTCAAAGATTTCAGTCTCAAAAATGCTGTCTCCTGCATTGAATTTTACTGTATTGCTCTCGAATTCATCTCTCCAGACTATGCCTTTTATTTCTGCGTCTATCGTAAATAATTATGAATATTCTTTTCTTGATTAGTCCATTTGCTTCTAATGCTGGACATTGTTTTGCTCCGCTGTTCTTTCGTTAAATTGTCAGCCATAATACAAAGATATTCACAGCAATATATTAATTTAATCTATCCCGCCTATAAAAGATGATTTTTGATTAGGCAGGCATGATCTGGATCTTGATAGATTTAATGAAGACAGCCTGCTTATTGAAATGCTGGGTTGTGAATTTGAAGAAATTGATATGAAAGGCTAATCTAAGTAATTTTATCGAGTATTATATGGCTTAGATAACCCCATAGGATGATGAGGTAGTATAAGCAGAATTCAAATCCCGGAAATCTAAAAATCAGCCAAAAAACAAAAGTTAAGGCAAAAGAAAAAATAAAAGAAAACCAGAGTGTGTGCGTGGCTCCTCTATGCTCTGTCGGGAAGAATCTTATCGCCAAGTAGATTAGTGCGAAGCCAATGACTCCAGAAATAACAGAATCAACTGAAAAATTAACAGCTAAAAAACCAGTTACGGCTGATGCTAGGATCAATGAAACATATGCACGTATCCTGCTCTTGGGTGTGTCAATGTCTGGGAAAAGGGCTGCTGTCAGGTTCAATAAAACTAGAAAAAATATTGTTATTAAATTATTGATTAAGCCCAAGCTAAAAATAAGGCCTAGAAAAACGGCCACGAAGATCAGGTCGAATATCAAATGAATTTTCCATGAAGGCATCGCAAAAACCTTACTATATCAATCCCCTTGCTCTCAGGTATTTCCTGGCATCAGCCTTAAAATTTTTGCCAGAAAACATATTGGAGAACAGAGATGAACTCCCTTTCAGTTGGGATTCAATCAATTTTTTCTGCTGCTTAAACAAACTGTTATCGCTCTTGAGCTTTTCAGCGTACAATTCGATGTAGTCCATATCTGTTTTTGGTTTCATTTCAGTTCCCCCGTATTATTTTTTCATACTTATCAAATTTATCCTTGCTCAAAATGTTAGAAAAGAATATCCTTAAGTGTTTGGCATCTTCTTTATCCTTTTTGCTGCCCAAGATTTTCTCCTTATATAGAATCTCAAATTCGAGAGGGGGGATTTTGAATTCAAAGTCTTTGACCCTTACTTTCTGAGGGTGAGTAAATTCAAAGAACTGGATTTTCTTTTTTTCATTTATCGGCACGAATTCCACGTTCGGGAAAATCTCATTCTTTCTTGCGAATCTTATGTTTTGCATATCTTTGATATACTGATAAACTTCTCTTGGATCATCACTCTGGTAACACCAAAAATTATTTTTCTGCAGATCATTAAACAGCTCTTCAAAATCATGCTCCTCCATTTTTGGAACAAGAATATCTACATCTTCTGTCCCCCTCGCCCTCCCGGTAGAAATGCTGACAAAACCGCTTACGATCAAATAATCCGAATATCTTTTAAGAATATTTAGGAAGTCCTTGACAAACAGGTCTAATTCCGTCAAATCCCTATCTATCACTATAATATCTTCCTGTAAACAATAGCCTTTAGCCATATATCTGACCTTTTCAATCAATTATTATCCTTGCATCAACAGCAACTGCTCCTTCAGTCAAAGCAAACACAGGATTAATATCCAGCTCGACAATATCATCATTCTCCTCAAGCATGCGGGAAGTCCTAATAAGAATGTCCACTAAAGCCTTAAAGTCAACTGGCTTTTGCCCCCTCGCTCCCCGAAGAACTTTCACTCCTTTAATCTCGCTGATCATATTCACAGCATCTTTCTCGTTAATAGGAACCACACGAAAGCTGACATCATTAAACACCTCGACAAACACTCCGCCTAAACCGAACAGCAAAACCTGACCGAATGTTGGGTCTTTTTTCCCGCCGACAATAACCTCAGCAGCTTTCGGCAGCATCTTTTGAACAAATATTCCGTCTATCCTAGCTTCAGGCTTATTCTTTTTAATATTTTTTATCAATTCTATCAACCCATCCCTCAATTCCTTTTCATTCTTTACCCCGATTATTACCCCGCCGGCATCTGTCTTGTGAATTATGTCTTTGCTGACTACTTTTAGAACAAGCGGATATCCACGCTTGTCTGCGAAAGCTAAAGCGTCTTCTATTTGCTGGACAACTAAACCGTCAACAACAGGTATCCGATAATGCTTAAGGATTTCTCTGGATTCCAATTCTGTCAGGTTTTTTCTGTTTTCTTTTCTGGCTTGGTCAAAGATAGGCTCGGGCTTCATGATATATATTATGTTTTTGTTAATTAAAAATTAGGGGGTTTTTTCGCAACTGATTTTAAATGGAGGAACTAGGCAAGAAGCTTTAAAGAATATAATGGATGCCTACAAGGTTATCTGATCAGCCTTAGAAAACACAATGAGCCTATTCCGCTTCCTATTCGCGGGTGAACACTCTGCCTTTCATTAATTAAACTAATCTATTTGATAAAATCTGTATTTTTTGGCAATAGATATAATTTGATGGCAATTTTACTCGACAATCTTAAAGGTTTTTATTGATAAACACAGAAGATATTAAGGATTATAATGAATCTAATTGAATTTTTTATCGGCTTTATTTTTCATCTGGATAAAAACCTCAGCCTGATTATTCAGGCATTCGGCCATTGGTCTTATCTTATCCTATTCCTCATCATATTCTGTGAGACAGGGCTAGTAATAACGCCTTTTCTCCCAGGGGATTCATTGATATTTCTCTGCGGGGCATTTGCCAGCAGTGGGGCATTCAGCCTCTGGATATTATTTTTTGTTCTTTCTTTGGCCACAATAATCGGGGACACCGTGAATTATTGGGCTGGGCATTTTTTTGGCCCTAGAATATTCCGCAAAGATACGCGCATCCTTAAGAAAGAATACTTGGACGAAACATACAAATTCTATGAAAAACACGGGGGAAAAACAATAATATTGGCAAGGTTTATTCCGATTATCCGCACTTTCGCTCCATTTGTCGCTGGTATTGGGAAGATGTCTTACTCGAGATTTATCATTTATAATATAATAGGCGGAATTTCTTGGATATCGCTTTTTCTTTTTGGCGGGTATTATTTAGGCAACATTCCTATAGTAAAAGAGAACTTATCTTTGGTTATTTTATTGATTATATTTGTTTCTTTGCTGCCGTCTGCAGTTAAATTCTTCTTCAGGAAAAAGAAGTAAGTTCTCCATGGAATATCGATTGCTTTGATTATATCTTTGCCCTTCCAGCCTTCAAGAAGTTTTACTCTAATAAAAACGATTTTGTTGCTCCTATCCACCTTATCACCCTTTATTTATTGTGTGAGTGCAATTAATTGGGATAGTACATACTTTCTCATCAGCTTTCTAAAAACAAACTTTATTTTTTTCTAAGTTTTTTGTAAATCTTATCCCGATGGTTAAAATCTAAAAGATAAATTTTATTGTTTTTATAAGAATAGAGCAATCTAAAAGGTTTAATATATATTTTTCTCATTCCCTTTTCGTAACTAAGGAATTTGCCTCTTTCTGGATCTTTAATTATTTTCTTTATTTGTTTCAACATCTTTTCTTTAGTTTTTTTATCCTTGATTTTCTTTATTTGTTCAATAAATTCTTTCGATCGAATGATCTCCATCAGAAAGCCCCTTTATTCTTTAACCCATTCTTCCATTTCTTTTAGAAATTCTTCTTTTGTTTGTATAACACATTTTCCCCTTTCAATTTCCTTTAGTCTGTCTTCAGCTATTTTTATATCTATTAAATCTTCTTTAAGTTGCTCTAAAGTCTCGGATTTCAGTTTTTTCATTTGTTGAAAAATAAGTTTATTATCAATTTTGACAACTAGAAATTTCTCTCCCTTCCTAATATTCATTTCTTCTCTGAACTCTTGTGGTATTACGATTTGACCCCTTTCTCCAACTTTAGATATTTCTATATCCATTTTTAACACCAGTATGAATAATATGATTAATCATATTTAAATGTTTCATTTCTATTAAAAAATGAGGATTTGCTCTAGCATTTAAAAAAATTTGCTTTTAAAGTTTAAAAAAGGCAATTTAACTTCAACAGAACGTTCAATATTCAATCATTAGAGAGGAAAAGATAGTTGACCATAACTTTGACTTATTACTGAAAGACGTGGAATTACTGAAGGGGTATATCTCTTAAAGTATCTAAAGCTTCTGGAGTTAGTTCATTTCCTGAAAAGAGACAGCCATGGCAAAAACCATTTCTAGTTAAATATTCAGCAATTGTATTTTCGGTTCCATCAGGTCTGGCTTCAATGAATATCTCTAAAGCAGCTCCATGAATAAGACGACCAAAATATAAATTTTCCCTTAAATTTGAATATTGTGCTAAAGAACCTAAACCACATCTGACTCTATGCAAATCATCATTAGCATCCCTGATGGTATCTTGTTGACCATATATATTTGAGTAGTCCCGGCAGGATTCGAACCTGCGTCTAGAGGTTACTCCCAATTCACGTCCAGAGCCTCGTATTCAAGGGTTTAAATACCTTGCTTGACCGCTACACCACGGGACTATAAGAAATAATTGGAATATTAACATTAATTAACTTTTTTTCCTATATCAATGAAATGAATGGCATGGAATTTTTGCTCAATGAGGTTAAAAAGGAGAAAGAATTAGTCAAGGACAGCTTAATTATTTTTATAGCAAACGGGGGTCCGGCAATAATAAACTTTGCTGTCAACCTCATGCTGGCGAAAATATTTATTCCTGAATCTTTCGGGATTTTTAAAAATATAACATATCTGCTTACATTCTTTTCTTCCCTCATGGATTTTGGGTCCGGAGTCACACTGACAAAGTATATTGCCCAATTCAGGGTCAAAGGAAAAGAAAAAATAGGCTATATGAGCAGATGGTTTTTAAAATTAAGGCTTATTGTCTATTCTGTTTTGTTCATTGGCTTGTTCATTTTTATTAAGCCGATTGCTGTTTATTTCTTGCATGATGCGTCTCTAAGCTATCTGGTAATTTTTGGGCTTTCAATAGTTTTTGCAAATATCTTTTCAATTTTACCTTCAATGGTCATCGGCTATGAAAATTTCAAGCTCTTTTTGGTTTCAAGAATGACAGCAAGCTTTGGCTCCCTGATTTTTGGAGTGGGGCTAGGATACTTCTTTGGATTGCCTTATGCTATTATTGGTTTTGGCTTTTCTAATCTTTTAGCCAACATAATCTGCCTCAAATTCCTGTCTGAGAAGAAAAGCTTCAGCAAAGATGGGGGGAGTTTCAACCTTAAGAAAATATTTTTAAAATTTTCCCTTCCTATGTATATTTTCAGCCTCCCGAGCTCTTTCGGAAGTGCGATTGTCCCGTTATTGAGCCTGTTCTTTTCAATGGACCTGATAGGACAATATTCATTCTCTTTCCTGTTTTATGCTGCGGGCTTAGTCATACCTGGAGCTTTAGCAACAATTCTGCTTCCGAAGTTTTCCAGGTTAAATGCCTTAAAAAATGATAAAAAAATCAGGGGAATTTTAATGAAGGTTTTTTTTGTTTATACTGTTATTGTTATTGGAGGCATAGCCGGGACTTTATTGTTTGGCGAAGCTATTATATCAATAATCGCCCCGCAATACTTGCCTGGAATTTTGTTTTTTAAAGCCTTAATTTCGCTTGGGTTGGTTTCAGGTTACCTTTCAATATTCGAGTCCTACCTGACATCAAAGGAAATGATAAAAGAAGTTGCATTGGTTGTGTTGGCCCAGAATATTTTGCTGTTTTTAGTAAGTTACATTCTATTGAAAAACTTTTAGGCTTTTGGCATATATCCCTGCTGCCTTTCATATCTAATGAGCTTCATTCTTTTTACCCATTCAAAATAGATATTTGCAGTTTCAAGGTCATCTGCCTCTTTCCAGGTCTGCATTATATGAACTATCGACTTCAGCAGAAAATCCTCTTTTTTATCATCCCAGAAGCCAATCATCTTCAGCCTTTTCAAATTATTTTCCAGTGAGAATAATTCCTTTATGATTTCTTTTTTGTCTGAGAGGATTGACAGCAGGCTTAGGCTCTGGTAGAACTTATCGTTGACTTGAACCATGACTGTTAATTGGGTGAATGAATTTTCAATTGATTTTTTAATATCTTCGATTCTTGCCTCAGCTTCAGAATTTTTGGAAGAATTATCTGGCTGAAAATCAATGTTTTTCTTATTGTTCTCCAGAAGATTTTTAACTCCTTTTAACTCAAGGTTGAATTTGTCTAGTCTGCTTAGGATTTCTTCTTTGTTACCCGACTCTGCGAGATCAGGTTTTTGATTTATTTCAGCATGTGCATTAGCTGGAATAATATTTGGCGGTTTTTCTCTGTTCATGGATTGAATTTCATCATCGATATTTTCTATTCTTTTTCTGTTGCTTTTTATTATTTCTTCATACTCCTCTTTGCTGATGAACCCATTTTCATACCCTTTCTGTATCTGAGAGAGAGTATTCATAATATCTCTTTTCTTTTCTTCCATTTTTTTTATTTCATTCATGCAATCTACAAATATAATTTATATTAACCTTTTAATTAACTTTTCCATTAATTCCTTGTTTATAAGCCCGTTTTCATATTGCTTGTTTATAGCTGACATAAGCTGGTTCTTTTCATTGCCTAGGCTTGGCTCTATTGCGGCTTTTCCAATGCTTAAGTCATTGATTTTTTCTTCTATAATCTTCAATAATCCTTGATTTTTTTCCTTCAATTCATCATAGGTTTTTTTAGTTATTATTTTTTCTTTGTGCTGCTCATCAAGGGCTCCAATTATATCTTTTATGTTTGACCTTTCTTTTTCAAGCTGCTCCAACATCTCCTGTGTTTTTTCAGCTTCTGCTTCATCTTTTTTTGATTCTTCCTTTTCAATGGAGATATTCCTTAATTCTTCAACTGAATTTCTAAGATCGTCAACCAAAAACTTTATAGAATCGATTTCAACTCCGGCTTGATTTTGTATGTACGGCTTTTGTTTTTGAATAGGCAATTTTTGCATTGCAGGATATATATTTTCTACTCTTTTTTTCTCTTCCTTTTGTTTAAACAAGAAGAAACCAACAATAAAAACAGACACTATTAGTGTCATTCCAAAGAATGTTATCAGGATCTGTTTTGTGCTGAAGTCAAGGAAAACTCTTCCAGCTCTTGTCAGTATTGACAATTCATAAATTGCTTTATTTAATGTGTTCCTTCCGAGATTTATTTGCTCGCTTGATTTCATATAATCTTCAAGCGTGTAATAATTTTCTGCTTCTGTGATTTGTTTATTGACTTCCTCTAAAAGGCTGATTACGCTGTCTACATTCTGGCCTTTCAATTTCAGCTCCATTGTCTGCAGCTGCATTTTCAAAAGGTCGCTCTTAAGCTGTTCAATTTGCGGGAGTATAAGCTCTTTCTTTGATTGGTATACCCTTAGGGTTATTGGCTGGGAGTCAGTTGCTCCTTCTTTGGATGACATTTTTATGGAAAGCTGGTAATCTTTTGATTCTGATGATGGGGGAACTGTTATTTTTTTGATTATGCTTGAGCTTTCTCCTGGTTTAAGGGTAGGGATTTTTTGAATGGTTTGCACCCAAGTTGAATCTATTCCTTCTATAATCCCATCAATATCATTAAGGTCATTGCCTCCATCATTTTCCACAAATATTATAAGATATTCTGCTGCCCCCCTTTCCATTTGGATTAATGAGGGGTATATTTTTGATATTTTCAAAGAGGTTTTGGCTGATGGCTTTATACCTACTCCTGATACTCCTCCAGATGGGGCCCCAGCTGCTGCTGGTCCAGTTGGTGCCGCAGGCGCTGAAACTTCTGCCAGGAAAGTGTCCTGCGAGAAAACATCTCCCATAGATCCATTTACAACATGCAGCTGACAATAAAGACTGTAAGCGCCTTCAGACAGGCTGGACGGCAATAGGATGGTTTTCTGTTCATAGTACTCTTCACCGGAAGATATCAATTTGCTCCAGCTTATCTGTGAATGATTAGTTATCCCATCATCTATCCAGCAGGTGAATTGGGATTCTGCAGGCCCGTCTCCTTCGTTTGTTGCGTTGACTGTGAAAGCCATTGACTCTCCAATATATCCGGTAGTTGGTGCGTCTATCTCAAACCTGAAAGGGCCTCCCTGCAATATTCTGAAAGTAGTTATATCTTGTGCATAGCTTCCGTTGACAGATGCATTCACCTTTATCATATACTGGCCGTTTATCGGGCTTGATGGGATTGTCCAGCTTGCATAATATATTCCAGTTGAGAATTGGTTGATTGTAAAAGTGACTGACAATGGGTTAAGGTCAGGGTCATATACGGTAAGATTGACTGATTCTGCATCGACTAGCTTGTTGTTATCATCATAAACTGTTACAAAGAATTTTGCTGCGTTTGTTGCATACCATAAAGGAACGGTATCAACTTCTACCCTGACTTTGCTTTTTGTGACTGAGAAGACCGATGTTGCAGTTGCAGATGATTGTGATTTTGTTGCATTTAGCACAACCAGATAGACCCCTTCCTGAGTGCTTGATGAAATATTATAAGAGTAGTAATATAAGCCAGTTGCGTTTGAAAGTTTTATCATCTGTGATATGTTGGCAGAATGCTCAACTCCTTTGGATGGATTGTATATTGTCAGGTTCAATGAGTCAGGATCGAGCGGCTGTTTGTTGTTGTCACGAATAGTTATCAGGAAATCTAATGTAGAGTTTGGATAAGCAGATGAATCAGAATAAATGGCTGCTTCTATTGGCGTGAGAACAGTGAAGTTGTAGATGTTTGTCCTGTTTAAGGTTATGTTTGTTGTGCTGTCAAAGTATGTTGAGTTGGAATACAGCTTATATGTCCCCTCAAGGTCGTCGCATGTTATTGTAAATGTTGGGAACGGCTCTATTGTCCCGTTCGAGTTTGTTGTTGATGTTTGGTTTTGGTTGTTCCATATTAATCTTTCACTCGGGTCTTTCAACTCGAAAGTCACATTTGTGTTTTGCAGGGAAATATTTTCCAGGTCTTTGATGAAATAGTATATCCTCCCGCTTCCGCATTTATAATATTGTGTGGATAAAGCGGACATGTTGATTACAAGGTTCTTGTATATTGTGAAGTTGCTTGTGTCTAGATTAGAAGCGCTCAGCACATCTATAGATTTTACTGTGAAATTATAAAAGCCTGTTTTTAATGTAGATCCCCATGTTGACGGATAATAAGCAGAATAGTAGCTTGTCCAGCTGTCATTCCTTAGGAATTGCATTGATGTAGTATTTACATTCCCATCAGGGTCTGTCACATTTATTGTCACAGATGAAAGACCGGACTGCGTCCTATCTGTGATGGTTGCATTTATTAGGATGCTGCTGCCTTGCTCTGCTCTTTCTGGTGAGACTGAAGTTATTGCCACTAATGGACCATATGTCACTGTTATTGCCGTTCGAATAGTCTGAGTTCCGTTGTCTGATGATATCGTATAGTTCCTGTAGAATATTCCTTGGGTATCATTTGTCTCATAAAGAATAGAAAAGTTGTGCTGGGATGTCTTGCTGAGGGTAAAGTTCAGTTCATTCAAGCTTGTAAAATTTTCCCATCCTGATGGAGTTAATGTAAAGTTGAGGATTTGGTTGCCTGTGTTTGCGACTAGTATATCGCACAGAGTGCCGGCTGCATTTTTCATAATCACTTCCTGGCATAAAGTCTGATTGGTTGACCATGTCTGAGCGACTGGCACTGTTATTGTTATGTTTATTGATGTGTTTTCCACGTTTGTATTGTTTACATTGAAGAACCCTGTATAAGTCCCGTTAGTATAGCCCTCTGGAATTGAAAAATTAGCAGATATATTCTGCCATGATCCTGATGACAGGGATGTTATGTTTGATGGAAAGGCTACATTCCATTCGCTTGGAAACCCATAGGATGAGATGTTTAAATCGTGAATGATGTCGTTGCCTGTTGCGTTTATTAGAAAGTAAACTGACTTGTCAGTGCCTTCATTTATTGTATCAGTAATATTGCCGGGGGTTATTGCTAAAATAGGGTTGGAGCTTATATTCACATAGCTTGTGTTGGTGGAGTTTGAAGTGGAATAGTCTAGGTTGTTCCAGTAAACTGTCGCGTTTATTGTATAGTTGGATGGGTTAGCGCCGGCTGATGTGTTTATTATCACATAGCTTATGAATTCAGCATTCGGCAGCATGTCTTCGCATGAAATGGTTGTTGAGTTTGAAGTCCAGCTGCTTGGCTTGGAGATATTGATTTCCGCTGAATGCGCAACGCCCTCCCCTGGATTTGTTACATTAACTTTGAATAGCAGCGATGGGTAATAATCTTGTGTTATATTGCTGAAGTCGAATGAGTATGGGGTGATGGTTATATTAAGGGAAGTCTTCGCAGACTCTGAATAAAAGTAATCATCCCCTGTTGCATTGTTGCCCGACTTTGTGGCGTTGCATTGCAGAATATATTTTCCTAGTTGAGTAGGGGCTGTGAAGTTTATATAGTATGTTCCGTTCCCGCTATCGGTTTTGTTTGTGACTAATGTCCCATTAAAGGAACAGTCTATTGCTGCGGATGATATATATGTATCATTCCTGTAATTCCTGACGGTAACTTCAGCAAGCACTTGCCTGCTGGCATAGCCAAACCTGTTGGATATGGATGAGTTTACATTATAGGCATATGTGACATTGAATGCTATTGTTGTCTGGTTGATTTCCTGGTTATATACATCATAAATCTTTGCTGTAAAGTTCCAACTGCCTGTGTTTGAGGAAGCAGGGAGCGTATAATTGCCCCCAAAAATTTTATCCCCTGCCGAGGAATCATTGTGAAACCCGTCATCAAATAGTTGAATGGTCACATCATCTGAAGTTCCTGATGTTGCATTGTTTAATACAGCATAAACAGAGCTTGATGTGTTGAACGGATCTTGGGTTATATTAACTCTTAATACCATAGTCTCATTCCTGTTGTAGATTGCCTGGCCGGTTGTGATGTTTACTATCACATAATGGAATTCAGCAGATCCCAGATTTTTTTGGGCGGGTGAAACAGTCCTGTTTCTGAAATTTTCAAAACTAGTCAATGAATCGCTCTCGCTAAAAAATAATAAAGCAGCCTGCCTTATCCAGGATGATATAGTGGTTGATGCTGTCAGCTTGATATTCAAAGCGTCATTTATAATATCTATGCTTGACTTGAAATTGTCAGTGTTGTTCTCCATATAATTGATAATACCCAGCCCCCCATTCCCGCTCAAAGAATAAGCAAACGCTGATGAGAATGGGTCTATACTCCAAGAAGTTGGCTGGGTATATCCGGCACCACCTGATAATATTCTACCTGAATCTAAAGTCAACGGATAAGGATAATCAGAGCTCCTGCTGATGCTTGAGCCGCTCGTGTTTGTCAGGTTTTGGTCTATCTTCACCCAGGAATTATTCTCATAAAAAACATAGTTTTTCCTGATCTGTGATTGGTATGTCTGCTCATTTGACCCGAAGACAGTTTCATTTCCAACCTGCTGAAAAGTAAGCCTGACAGGGCCCCTATAGACTAGAGTCATATTACCATATAAGTTAAAGCCAGTGTCTGTTCCATTATTGTAGCCTGAATACTCAGCTGTTTTAGCGCTTGACCCAGCGTTGAAAATAGTTATCCCGTTTTTGATTTTAGCATAATAAAAACCAGAAGTCATTGAAGACCTGTTTGTGTCTATCTTCCATTCCATATTTGAGTTGTTGACTTCCAATTCCTCCTCATCCCATGAATAATTCAGGTCTGTCGGATAGGTTGGCACTTCTTTTGTTCCATCTTCTTCCTTTGAAAAGTATATATAATAATATCTGGTTGTGCTTGCGTTGGTTGTTCCATTCATTATCCACACAACTTCGCCTATTGCATTGTTTGATTTGTTGAAGGATGTGTACTGGTCGAATTGGCTCGGGGCTTCCCTTTTTATATAGCCTGAGGAATTATACTCAATAACCCTGACAGAATTGTTGTCGAAATTGCCTCCATCTAAAAGCGAGGTGAAGTTTACTTCCATTTCTATTGGGAGGCTTGTTCTGTTGTAGCTTCCTGTGCTTATATTGGCAGATGCCCTATAGTTGTAGGTTGAATTCCACCATTGGAATGAACTGTCTTCCCCAAATGCAAGAACTTTAGGGCTAAATAATCCTAAAAATAGCATTAGAGCTAAGCAAATTAACGCCCTTTTCTTCATTCAATCATCTATCAGGTTGGTACCGGTACTTTTTCCTTTGTAATTTCTTCATCCAGATTGTTTTCTTGAGGGTTTTTCTTTAATTCAGCCGGCTTTTCTGGTTCAGGCTCTTCCTTGGCTTCAGGCTTCTCTTCTTTTTGGGCTTCAGTTTTGGGAGTTTCTTGCCCTGTTAATTCTTTTGTTTCAGTTTGTTTTGGCTCTTCTTTTGGTTTAGAATTTTCTTCAGCCGATTTCTTCTGCTCTTCTCCGTTGATTTCTGTTTTTTCTTCAACTAGTTTTTCTAGCTCAGGCTTCTCTTCTTTTGTTTCATCTTGCGTTGGCTCTTCTTTTCCTTCTATTTTTGGCAGGTTCAGATGAATAAGGCTTTCTCTTCCTTTTGAAACCTTCACTACATAACCCTCTTTTTCAAGATTTCCAATTAATCTGGAAATATAACTCAATTTATCATGATCATAATTTTCCCTGTAGATAGTTTTGGCTAAATTTTTGATGGGAATGCTGTTCTTTTCCTCGGTAGCTTCAGAACTGTAAAGCACTGACAGCAATTGCTTCTCTCTTTTTGATAAGTTTTCGAATTTCTTATCCTCTGATAATTTCTCCCATATTTCGATGAACTTCGAGCCTTCATGTGATTTTTCTTCTTCCGGCTCTGGAGTTTCTTGCTCTTGGCCAGCCTTCTGGACTACCCCAGGATTTTCAGGCTCTTTAACTTTCTTCTGTTCGGTTATTTTTTTTGCTTGTTCGCCGATCAGCTTATTCTCTTCGTTTGTTTTATCTTTCTTTTCTTCTTTTACTTCAGGCGGCTTATTAAAGTCCTCGAATGGGATAATTATTTCCTCTGGATTAAGTAGTGAATCGATCCTTTCAATCTCGGCAAGATTCTTTTTCCTAACATCCTTGAAAGTTTTGTCGTTTATCAAATTGGATTTGTACTGCTTCTCAATCTCATCCAAAAACCACATAATTTTTTCTTTTTTTGCCTCAAGATCTTTCTTCTCATCTTCTTTTGAAGCAAGCTTAGAAGATAGTTTTTGGAGCTGCTCATAAGACCATTCTTTCAATAGTTCTGCATTGTCACTGACAGGCTTCAAGGATTCATTAATCTTTCTTTTCATATCTTCCTCAATATCAGATTTAAATTCAGTGAATTTCTTGTCGAACTCCCTTTGATCCACGAAAGACTCCATCTTTATCTTTAAGAGGTCTATTTCTTTTAGTGAATCTTTGCTCATGTCTTCCAGTTTTTCCAGGGTGTTTACGTAATCTCTGATTTCATTTACCCTCTTTTCCATCTCAAAATAAGCATTTTCAGCCTTTGAGGAGAGCACCTCAACCTTCTTTTCTCTTTCATTCATGATTGATAGCTTGTCGTTCATCAGGTTGTGAATTTTTATTATATTTTCAAAGTTCCCTATCTTGTCAAGGAGCCTCTGGACTTTCTCAGATTTTTCCCGTATGTCATTGATATGGGCTTCATTTTTTTCAAGCCTCCCGTCTTTTTCTAGGGAGCCCTTCTCTATTTTCTGGAGTTTCAGCGTCATTTTTTCAGGCTCTAGAACCTCCATCACAGATTTAATTTTTTCATATTCAAGGATTACATCTTTTACTTCTTTTTCCCTCTGAAGGAACATAGCCCTCAGCTCCCCTAACTCACCAGACAATTTATCTATTCTTTCATCGGTTTTCATTTTAAGGTCTTTTATAAAGTCTATCTGCTGGTTGAATTTCTCAAACATGAACATTATTTTTTCTTTGTCGACTTCGCCAACAGAAGAGCTTATCTGAGATGTGTCCATGCTTACTTCAGCCTTTGGGGGTTCGGGTTTTTTATTTTCTGGCTGTTCTTCTTCTAATATAAAGTCAGGAGCCACCCCAGCTGACTGTATCTGGTCCAAAGTTAGAACAGAGCGCTTCTCTAGAGGTGCGCCTACAATCTTTTTTATCTTATTCCCAAATTTTGAGAATAGTCCATTCCCCTTTCCAGGATTTTCGATATCATCAGGCATATGTAATTAATTTATTTTTAGGCGATATAAAACTTTTTTGGCCTGTTTTAACCGACAATTAATGGCTAAAAAAGCAAATATGATAGAATAAAAAGCTAATCAATGCTTATGCATAACTTTTTCTTTTCACCCAACAAATTATAATTCATTCATTTTTATTAAATAAAGGGGTAAAAATGGGAATAATAATCCAAAAAATGATGGGATGGGTTTTTATAGTAGGTCTCCTAATCTTTTTTTCCGGCTTAAGTAGCTTAAATTTAGCTGAAAAATTACTTGCTTTTTTTGTGATAATTTCAATAGGCTTATTCGCTCTTCGATTAATCACAAAGGATCTCATACCAAGGGATAAGCTGGAAATGGAAATTAAGAAAGTTGACGAGCTTAAATCAGATGCTATAAGGGATGTCTCACATGAATTCAGAAACAATATCTCTTTCATTTTCAATGCTGTCGGCTTGCTAAAAGATGAAGTTGAAAAATCCAGTCCTGACAAAAGAAGAATAAGAGAACTCTTTAACACGATATCCATGTATTCCAGAAGGTTTGAAAGCCAAATATCCTCTATCCTGCAGTTCGGGATGCTTGAAAGAATGGAAGATACAGAAAAGGAGAAAGTGGATGTCCCAGCTATTATTAATAATGTTGTGAAGGAGCACGGGGAAGTTGCCAAAGAAAAAGGATTGAAGATAATAACTAAAATCGAAAAGGTTCCTTACATGCTTGGAAATTCTGAATTAATAAGGACACTAGTCAGGAACTTGGTGAGCAATGCAGTTAAATTCACTGATAAAGGCTGTGTCAGGATCGCCTGCAAAAAACAGGATAATGATATGATGATATTGGTTGAAGATACTGGGGTGGGAATAAAGAAAGAGAATATTGAAAAATTATTCAGGCCATACTCAAAGCTTGACCCGCTCAAGGATGGGATTGGCGTCGGCTTGGTGATATGCAAAAAGATTGTTAACCTCCATAAAGGAACGATTAAGGTTGAATCAAAACTTGGAAAGGGGACTAAGTTTACCATTCTAATACCGATTAGGGCTTGCTGAATAGGATAATAGATATTTATTTTAAGAATCCCAATATTCTAAAATATGGTAAAAATACTGATGGTAGAGGACTCTGCTTTTGAGAGGGAGGGAATCAAAAATTTCCTGAGGAAATATAATTATATAGACGTAATTGAAGCAGTTGACGGGTATGAAGGGGTCAAAAAATACAAGGAGCAAAAGCCTGATTTAGTTTTATTGGATTTGAAGCTTCCTGGAATGATGAATGGCTTTGATGTTTTCAGGGAGATCAGAAAAATAAACCCTTCTGCTAAATGCATAGTTGTGAGCATCAACAGGTCAGACGATATAATAAAGAAAGCCATGGAGATGGGGATAAATTATTACATTGACAAGCCAGTCACAGAATCGAAGCTTATACCTGTTATAAAAGAGGTGCTTGGGAAATGAAAAAAATACTGATTGCCGACGACTCCTTTTTTGTAAAGAAATCCTTGACAGATATTTTAAACCATGCCGGCTATAAAAATATAATCACGGCTTCTGACGGAGCTGAGGCGATTGAAAAATACATAAAAGAAAAGCCTGACCTTATTTTTTTGGATATTATAATGGATAAAAAAAATGGGATTGAAGTCCTTGAAGAAATCAGGGAAGAAGACACTGAAACCCGTGTGGTGATGCTGACAATAATTGGGCAGAGGGAAATTTTAAGCAGGGTCTTAGCTCTTGGAGTTTCAGAATATATTGTGAAGCCTTTCAACGAGGAGAGAATCCTGTCTGTCGTAAAAAAAATTCTTGAATAAAGTGGTATTTTTGGCTGAGATAAACAAGCAATTCCTTGAAGAAAGCAAAATGAAAGAAATCATCACCAAGAGCGCAGAAGATATGATAGAATCATTGTCAACAATCATGAACAAAAAACTGAATATAATTAGCGTGGATATTCTTGACTTGAGATTGGAAGATGTAATTCAAAAAATTGGAAAGCCTGATGATATGCATGGATGCATTCAGGTGGAAATCTTCGGAAAATCTGAGATAAAGAATTCAATGCTGGGTCATTTCCTGCTGCTTATGGATCATGAAAGCATGAAAAAATTCATATCTCTTGCCGGAAGAGAAGAATCTGATGGGTTTAAAAAACACCTAGACTTTTTCAGGGAGGTTGGGAATATAACCTCCGGATCTTTTTTGAGATTAATTTCTGAGTCGCTTAAATTCGAGTTCAGGGAGTCGCTGCCAGATTTTTGCTATGACATGCTTGGATCTTGCATGGACTCAGTCTTATGCTCGATTGCTGCTACATCAGAGAAAAGCCTGATTTTTAAAGCTGTTATAGGAATGGATGGCTTGAAAATGAATGCAATGCTGCTGTTTTATCCGGATATTTATAATTTGATTGATTTAGTGAGGGAGTCAAGTAAACAACCCACGTTTAAAAACGGAGGCTTTCCATAGGTGATTCAAAATGTTGCACAGCAATTTTAAAACCAACCGCATCTGGACGGAAGAGCAAGTTTACTTTTGCTCCAGTCTTGGAACCCTGGATAGAACTCAAGTTAGTGAGACTGTGAGTAATGTTCCGCTCCAAGACAGATTTTATAGCAATAGCCAAAGAGGCTTTTCTGTCGCTATTCACGACCTGACCACACTTCCTGCATTTATACAAAACATAATTCACCGAACTATGCCCATTATTGATTTCACCGCATTTGTAGCACCACTTGGAAGTGTGATAAGGATCAACCTCGTGAACAGGAACTTGAAACATTTCAGAATTAGATTTAAGGAATTCTGTGAATTTACCATAAGGAATTATGTTGATTTTTTTGTTAGCTTTTTTGTTGAATTGGCCTCTTCTGCCTTTCAAATTCTTAAGCTTTTCAACAGAAATATAGGCGTTGTAAGATTTGGCAAGATTAATAATTTCTTTTGCAATTTGACCGCTTCTTGTTTTAACAAAATTAAATTGTTTGTGTTTAAGCCTTCTCAAACTCTTTTTGGCTCTATCAGAACCCTTATCAGCAAGGCTTTTGAGATAATCTCTCCTTTTTGTATATTTTCTTTGCCTAAAAGCAACATCACGACCAAAATAGAGCTGTTTAACTACTTTGGAGTTTTCAATGTCAAAAACAGAAACAGCAGCAAGAGTAGAAGAGCCAATATCAACACCTACAACATATTTTTGGTCGATTGTTTTTTTAGCAAATTCTTTTTCGAGAACTACAGAAATTCTACCATCCATCAAAAGAGAAATGTTGTCAAAACTCCAGCCATCTTTAAGAAACATTTGAAATCTTTGAAATTGCTTGTCAGTCTTGACAGGAAGAACAAAAGTCTTTTTAGGGGAATAAGTAACCTTAAAGCATGGATTTCCTCTTTCAGTCTCAATAAACTTAAACCATCTTTTGTTAAGCCTGATAGAGCATTTAGTGAATTTACAACCTTTACTAAGAATATCTTTTCTGCTTTTCCAGATATCTTTTCTAGCTTCTTGAACAATATCGCTTGGAAGGAAGGAGGTTTGTCTTATGTTTGAATATGTCAGATGGTGTAGATGCGTAGCTGAAAGTGCTAAAGGCAAATCTAAACAGTGCTGGTCAAGAACTTTCAAATATTCGGAAAAGAAACTGTTAAATATATTAGACTTATTTCTTGTTAATTCTAAATTATTTAAAACTATGCACTTTCTCACAATCTCACTACTATTGATTAGGAGCAGGCATTCTAATAGTTTGCCGCAATTCCTCCCATGCCTAAAGAACATGGGTTTCCTTGAGGCGGTTCTATGAATAAAATAGAGTTAAAGATGGGGGAATCAGTGGTTGTGAAGGAGCCCTCGGATATTGAGTTCAAGGGGTTGGGAAATTCCATAATTGTCTGCATGTTCGAGGATTACTCGAGAATAGGGGCTATGGGCCATATAATGATTCCCACTCAGAGTTCTGCTTATAAGGAAGCCCCTTTCAGGCATGGCAGCAAGGCTATACAATATATGGTTGATAAAATAGAAAATTTAGGCGGGATCAGGCGGAGAATTCAAGCCAAGATAATCGGGGGCGCTGTTTTATTCAAGAGATTCCCAGAAGCCGGCAGCAATGGAGAAAAAATAATTGCATTTGTTAAAAAAAGGCTGGCGGAGAAGAAGATATCTGTGGCTGCTGCGGATGTGGGCGGGGATTGCGGCAGGTCTGTGAAATTTGACAGCGAGACCGGCAAGGTTACTGTTAAAAAGAGCAATGGCGAGGTATTAGAGATTTAGCCTATTTTTCCTATAAGCAACTGGTATAAATCAAAAACATGGCTTGACAGCTTTGTAGAAAAAGTAGATTTTTAGGGTCATTTTTTCTACAACCGACAGACTTTTTCTGTCTTGGTTATATGGCTTGTCTTGGCAATTTCATGGCTGAAATAATAATCAAGAAAAAAGGCTTCAAATGCGAAAGATGCGGGCATGAGTGGCTTCCCAGAAACGATGAAAAGCCGACAGTATGCCCTAAATGCAAAAGCCCTTATTGGAATAAACCTAAAAGTAAATAGATAAAAAACCAATTAAAATATAAGGGGATTTATCATGGCTAAAAATATCTTAAGTCCAATTAATAATATTGTTTCATTTGGGTCTTTTGATCTAAAAAATTATGCATCAACATATCTAATACGAATAAATGCTGTTGGCGAGCAGCTAGAGTTTTTTGTGAAGGATGCTATTGCAGACTCGTTAAAACTACCCCAAGATAAAAAAGAAGATGCTTATTCAAAGGCATTTTCTTATTTAGGAAATCAAAATAACCCGCCAGATATGATTATTAAAGGCAGCGATGCTTTTGAAATAAAGAAAATAGAAAATCAAAAATCTTCACTGGCATTAAATAGTTCCCCACCGAAAAATAAGCTTTTATTTAGCGATGCTAGGATAACAAATGCTTGCAGGGATTGTGAGCCTGATAAATGGGAAGAGAAAGACTTATTTTATGTTATTGGTCATGTTGTAGGAGGGAAGATAAAACACTTGTTTTTCATGCAAGGGACATGTTATGCAGCAGACCATAATATTTACGATAAAGTCCACAGCCCTATAAAGAAAAAAGTCGATTCCATTATAGGCTTTCTTGGCTTAGAAAAAGGAGAAACTGTTGAAATTGGAAAAGTCAAAAGAGTAGACCCTTTAGGAATTACAGAACTGAGGATAAGAGGCATGTGGCAAATACAAAACCCGCTAAAAGTATATGGAGATCTCTGTAAGGTGGAAGATAATGATAAATTCCATTTGTTCGCATTGATGAGAAAAGAGAAATACGACTCATTTTCAAAAGAAGATAGCAACAAACTGGAAGCAAATAAAGACATCTCTATTAAAGACGTAAAAATAAAAGACCCAAACAATCCTTCAAAACTCGCCGAGGCAAAGCTAATATCATTTAAGGGGAGGTAAATATGAAAATAGCGTCATTTTTTTCTGGGGCTGGTGGGCTAGACTTAGGGTTTACTAATGCTGGCTTTGAGATAGCATACGCTAATGATAATTGGGAAAGCTGTTGGGAGACATTTGAAAAAAACCATGGGATAAAAATAGACAAAAGGTCTATTGTAGATGTTAAACCAGAAGAAATTCCAGATGCTGTAGGATTCGTGGGAGGTCCGCCATGCCAAAGCTGGAGCTTAGCTGGAGCGATGAAAGGAATCAATGACCCAAGAGGGAAGCTTTTTTGGAATTATGTTGAAATGATAGAAAAAAAACAGCCATTGTTTTTTTTAGCTGAAAATGTGCCAGGCATACTTTCCCCAAAACATAAGCCAGAATTTATGAAATTGGTAAAAAAATTCTGGAATATTGGATATATATGTAGATTTTACCACCAGTTTGAGTGAGCGTAGCGAACGGAAACTGGTGGCACCATGACGTTATCGTTACCAAGACACTTATTCTATCGTAAAACAAAGAAAAAATAGGGAGAGAATTTTCCCTATCAACAAACCTTTGAATAGTGATAGGTTTCTCTTCCTTATAAAACTTGAGGTGTAATTTCTATGGAAAATGGATTTATTAGGCGCAGCTCTAGCATCGGAAGGCATGAGATGCACATATCTTTCAAGACGAAATACTGCCATGAGGTATTCGAATATGAGCAAGTTCAAAGATTGTGCGTACAAATATTTCTGGAAGCAGCTGAAGAAATGAAATTAGGAATATCCGAGATAGGATTCGACAAGAACCATGCACACATGGATATGGATATAGGCTTGTGGTCGGTAACAGACATTGCAAAGAAATTCAAAGGAAGATCTGGAAGAAAAATACTGAGAGCATTTCCTTGGATGAAAAAGAAATATTTCTGGGGATCAGGTTTTTGGAGCCCTGTGGTTTACTTTGACAGCGTTGGGAACAACAGAGACTACATCAGAAAATATGTGAGAGACCAGGAAAACAGCTGAAGATAAATGAGTTCTTGAACTAGGCGAGCGAGCCCCCAAGCGACTGATAGGAGCGGCATGCCACCAGTCTATAGCGAGCGTAGCGAGCGGTGACTGGTGGTGGGGCGAGCTAAACTTGACATATAAGAATGGTTAAACCAATCGCATCAATAGCTAAAATTATCAATTCTGTATAAAACATTAACAATATATTTTCATTCCGGCTATAATTATTAAATGACTGATCAAGAATTAGTTGACTTTCAAAGCAAGGTATACAAAGGAGTTTTAGAAGATAAGATACTGGTTAAATTTTCCAATCTAATATCCGATTCTATTTCCCGGGCTGTAACTGATACTATGAGGGCGAGCTTTTATACCAACACAGAAGCCTTAATAATTAGTCCGCAAGACCTGAAAAAAGTGGAATTTGAGGATGGGTCGCTGATGACATTTATTCCTGGCTTAAATTACCCATTCTTATCTCTTTTTTTAATAAAACCCCAGAAATTATCAATCCTGGGTGATATAATAAATAACAGGGAAATCGGCAAAGACCAAAACTTGGGCGAGATGGAGAGGTCTATAGCATTGGAAATAAATAATGTGATTCAAGGCTCTGTTGTCAATGCTATTTCCGATATAGTAGACCAAAGCATATTTGTGGGTGCGCCAAAAGGCATATCGGTTTTTGAAATAAAAGATATAATCAACAGGTTCATTTCAGAGCATGACAAGAATAATCAGAAGATGGTGTTTACAAAAATTGATCTTTTATCCGGGGGCGTGGAGTTTGCGAAAGCAGTCTTTGTATTCGGCCAGCCGATGGTATATTCCTTAATGAAGATGATTTAATTCCAGGAAAAGCCGGTGGTTAGAAAAAAGCTGTATCTAAACATCAAACATCCTTAGCCTGTCGGGGGATTTTCTGAAAATCAGCCAGAAGCTGGCCAATATCAACAGATATCCTACTATCTGGATTAATGACACAGGCTCTTTGAACATTAGAAAACTTAATGCAAAAGTTGCTATTGGAGCTAATAAAACAGTGAAAAAAATCTTTTTTGTTTCAGTCAAGCCGCTAGAGTAAACCCATAAAAATACTGAAGATCCCATGAGCATCGCGGATGAAAGAGCAAATAAAACATTCAATCCATTTAAATCAGTCAACTGGGTTCTCCCAAAAAATATCAGAAACATCCCCAGCAAAATAAACCCAAATAAAAACCTAAAAAATAAAACTATTGGCGCATCTTCATCCTTGATCATCGACTTTTTATAAAATATGCCTGCAAAGCTTAAAGCAAAAACAGACCCAATAGCAAGAACATCCCCTAAGGGAGGGTTCCACAAGTCAGTTTTTTCTGACCTTAGAAAGAAAACTAAAAGCACGCCTAATATCCAGACAGTCATAAAGATGAATTCTTTTGGGCTTGCTCTCCCTTTAAATGACAAAATTCCCAGAAGAATTATTAGGATAGGAAAGCCGATATAAAAGAAAGTCGCATGACTGGGCAAAGTCATCTTCAAGCCATAGAAAAACAAAAGAGAAAACACAGTCCATAAGCAAGAAACGCCTAATATATACATCCATTGAATCTTGTCGAATCTTTTGAAGTCAAACTTTTTTTTGATAAGCAAAAATCCAAGCAGCATCACAGCTATAAAAAAGAACCTCAACCAGAGAAACACAGGAACATCAATCCCTAAAAGAAAGTGTTTGTTTAAAGGAATAGACAGCCCGAATATAAGGCTAGACGCTGCTGCTAAAACTAAAGCCTTTTTTTGAATGTCCAACATTACCACTTAAAATATTATGGATTAGAATAAATAAAAGCTATTTGCCTCAAGTTAGATCAGGCATCCTGCAATTTTATAGGGAAAAATAGTAGCTTGTTGAATAACAGATAACTTTATATATCAGTTGATATAAAAATATATCATATGATACAAAATTATATCAGATACAAGATTTTGAGAATTTTTTTCGATTACCCAACGAGAAAATTTCAGCTGAGGGAAATCTCTAGGATAATCCAACTAGGATTGCCGTCTGTAATAAATCATGTGAAAAACCTGGAAAAACAAGGATTTGTTAAAAAAATAAATGGAGGCGTTTATGATAGTTACACTTCAGATAAAACAGAGATATTTAAAATATACAAAAAAAATGATGTTTTGATCCGGCTTCACGAATCGGGGCTTGTTGATTTATTGGTTGATACTGTTATTCCAGATGCAATAGTTCTATTCGGCTCAGCTTCAAAAGGAGAGGATATTGAGGAAAGCGATATAGATTTGTTTTTGATAGCCAAAGAGAAAAAAGTGGATTTAAAAATTTTTGAGAAAAAACTGAATAGGAAAATTAGCCTACATTTTGAAGATAAAATACAAAACATCCCTAAGGAGTTATTAAACAACATTGTGAATGGCATAATCATATATGGATATCTGAAAGTGGTTGAATGAAATTATGGGAAGAATCAGATGAAGAAGTTAGAAGAATTAGTCCAGATAAAGAAATAGCTAAATCAATTGAAAAAATGATAAAAGTAAGACTAAAAGCGCTTGAAGTAAAAGATAAGAAAGAGTTTGCTTCCCTCGTAGTTGAAGATTATTATGAGATAATTAAAGAATCAATCACAGCATTAATGGCTGTAGATGGATACAAAACTTTAAGCCATGAAGTCTTGGTTGGGTTTCTGAAAAATTTTTACAGGCAGTTCACAGAAGAAGAAATATTTCTTATAGACCAATTAAGGATTCTGAGAAATAAAATTGCATATAAAGGATTTTTTATCAACTATGACTATCTCAAAAGGAATGAACCGAAAATAAAACCTATCATTTTAAAACTGACTAAAACACTTAATGAAAAAATCAAATAAAAAAATATTTTTCTCTAGTTATTTTGTAGAAAAAAATTTTTAAGGACATCATTAATCATTACCCGAACACAGAACTTGTCACTTTACCGCCTCCATCTCCCCGTTTTGCACGGATGAGTAAAGAGCAAAAAATTGTGAAGTATAAGGAATTACTCCCTAAACTTAATTGATTTCTTTTTGTAAATAAATTATTTGTTAAGGAGATATAAAAGGGTTTTTGATGGCTAAGATTTGCCCTGCATCTTCTCGATTGTTTTTTTGACTGAGTCTATATACAGCTGAGTCATTCTTGTCTTTCCTTCCTTAATCTTGTTTTCTGCGAGTGTAAGCTCGAGATCTATGCTTGATGTATCAACTCCTTTAGCCTTTAGCTCTTCTGCAGATTTCTTTAAGCTGATTATGACATTCATGAACTCCTTGAATACTTTCAATTCTTCTTCTGGTATTCTGTGAGGCGAGTGCAGCAGAGGCCTAAACCTGATAAAGTATGGCAGCCCGTCATTATACTTTGAGTTCTGGACCAATGCTGTCCCAACACCTTCCTTTACCACAGCTTTCACATAGTTGCCGCCGTACTTTTCTTTCACCCTGTTCAAGTCTCCTGAGTACTTTGTCCTTAACTGAAGCTCTGTCCCGACGTTTGCCCTGACTGCTCCCCTGAAGTCGCTCAATACCTGCGATATCATTATCATCCCGAGTCCCCACTTACGGAATTCCCTCATACCTCTTTCTAATGAGATATACCCTCTGGTACCGCCGTACTTTGGCAGCAGCCTATGTACTTCATCAAACACAAGCATAGCTTTCAGCTGGCTGCTTTCAGGCAGGCTTGCATCGAACACTGAATCGATGACTTTCTGGACTGCCTTGTCCATATGTCCTGACCTTAATTTGGATATGCCGAAAATAGTAAGCTCGCCTTTCTTTTCCATACACTTCTTGACATCTATCTCAAACTTATCTGGGTCTTCCACATAAATCAGGTTAGTCTTGTACGCCTTGGCTCGTTCCTTCTTCATTCCAAATTCTTCGTAGAATTTTGTCATATGGTCTTCTGTGCATGGCTTCATAAATCCTGTCCACTGCATTGTAGGATCGAACACTAGGACGGGGATGCCTTTGTCTAGCAATTCTTCCACTACACCCATTGCAGCAACAGATTTTCCGCTTCCTGTTCCGCCTGCAGCCAGCAGATGCACAGTCAAATCATCCATATCCAAATAAGCATCCTTGCCAGCCTCTGCAATCTTCCCTATCCAGAGTGACCTCGCAGATTTTCTGGGCAGCTTTCTTAGGTCTACTGGGAATGTATACCTGAGGCGTTTCTTTGCTTCTTCTATCCATTTTTCTTTCATCTTCAAGTAAGCCCTTATCAGGATGATGATGATTATAATAATAACAAACAATTGCCATATGTGTATGCCGTACATCCTGAATGATAAAGCCTCCTTGATTATCCGTACCAAGAACGGCTCTGACACTACTTGGAATGTGTCCAGGGATGTGGCTGTTTTGTTGTTGTACGCATATGTCCCGGTCGCTTCTATTATATATTGGCCTGGATTTGTGTCTTTGGAAATGTTGATCGACCTGTAGAAGGACTTGGATGTATCCACAGCCAGCGTTTCGCTCATTGTTTCTATGACTTCTTCAGTCCTTGCAACCTTCACAGAATAATTCATCACCACATCCACCCTGTCTGTCTGGCCCATGTTGTAGATTGTGGTTCCGAATTTCAAATGTTCCCCTGGATAGACTTCTTTAGTTATTGCTTCGACTTTGACATCCAGCAGCGGCTCCATCTTTTCGATTACTTTGATGGTTATCGGGAGTGAGAGGGATGGGATTGCCGAGCTGTTAAAATCGATTGACAACATTCCAGTGTATGTTCCATATCTGATATCATCCGGCGCTTCCAGCTTGATTTGGGTAGATATTTCTTCCTTGGATGGGATGTTTATCTCGGTTTTTTCCAGGGTTACCAACGGGAATGCTGTTCCATTTACAGATAGACGGGCTATGACGTTTGACTTGAGGTTGTTTGTAAGCGTGATTGAATCGAGCTTGAACTCGCCTCTGTATAAGACAGCTTCTATTGCATTTTTCTTTAATGAGACTGGCGGGGGTATGGCTTTTGCAATTTCGGATGTAATATCTTCCAGGCTTGCTCCTCCTCCGCCCCCTCCTCCTCCGCCTCCACCCGCAGCCGCTGCGCCTGCTGGGCATATACCGCAGTCTGTCGGGCAGTTCTGGCAGGATTCATACGGCGTCTCGCACCCATTCTCCCCGCAGATAGCAACCTCTGCTAAAGAATAGCCTATAAGGCTTGCGGCATTCTCAACCTTGGTCTTATTATATTTGGACATCCTGAAGCTGTTTACATCCAGGGTAGCGTTCATGTCTATCCATCCTGTCAGGTTTCCGCACAATCTTTGGTCATAATCCCAGCTTAGGCATTCAAGCATCCTTATTGCGAATTCATTCTCATAGTCTGTCTTCTCTGTGTTTATATAGCTCATGTTTATTGTTGATATTGGGTATTCCAAGCTGGTGTTCAATGCAAAAACAATCAGGGGCGGCCTTTTGACTGCTATTATATTGTAGCCTACTGGGAATGCCATTGGAACCGCCCCTGGCCTTGGGTTGTCCATGAGGAATGGATTATAAACTGATTCGGAGATGTTCACGCTGTAGTATCTGAACTCATAGTCCAGCGGCAGGAAGGATATATCATAGAACCTCCCATGTATGCTCTGGTTGTAGAAGCCTGTTGTCCTGTTTGCTGTAATATTGTGGATGATTGAAGAAGTGTTCGGCCTGTAGAGTATAAAGCTTGAGTTGACGGCTTCGCCTGCATAGTTAATAGCATAACCAGAGAATATCACAGGGAAGTAGACATCAAACCAGGCTGTTGTGTTTCCTGTGTTGTTGGTTGTGTCGTTTGCATAAACAATGATATCATAATCCCCTATCTCCCAAGCGCTTGTGTCTGCGAATGTCAGGTTGTATAAGCCGTTGTATTGGTTGAGGTAGTATGTTGCGTTTGTCCCGTTTGCAAAGCTTATCTCCAGCCAGACTCTGCTTATCCCTGTGCCTAGGTCTGTGGCATTAATGGTGATGTTTTCGGCTTGGCCCTGTGTTATTGGGTGTGCACTCACATTAACAAAGGCTGGCGCTGTGACATCTGGGTAGTATATTGCATTAGATTCTGTGTCTGTGGTTATTGTTCCTGTTGATGTATAATTGCCGATCAGCTCTAAGTTATAGTAAGTGCCGTCCTGGATGGATGGAGCTGTGCAAACCAGAATCCATATGCTGGAGTAGGATGAGTTTAATGCGGAGCAGGATGAGCTTCCTATGTTCGCCGACCATGTTATTCCTGAAGTTAAAGTGGCGCCCCCGTATGCTGCGGCTGCATAGATTGTTGCATTTCCTCCGCCTGTTACGTTCAACGGGGACGCCTGGGTTGGGGAGATTATCGAAACTTCAAAAGCGGTTACATCCATTGCAAAGCTTACATTCATCTCTTCTGGTGATGCTCCTGTGCTCCTGAGGCTGATGTTTCCTTCATAATATCCTCCAGCAGATGCATTGTAGTCAACATTTATAACCCCCGAGGTCTGCTTGTTAATTGTGAATGATGATGAATTCAATTCAACATATGATGAGATATTTCCGACTGCAGCTGCTGTGAACGCCAGGTTCTCGTTCCCATGGTTTGTTATTATTATTGTTCCTACATTTCCAGTAGACCCTTCTCCCACATACTTGGATGCAAATGATGATGGTGTTCTTGCCCATGTTTTGTTTGGCGGGATTATCAGGTTGAGCGTGGCAGCATCGCTGTCCAGGCTGCCGGTTGCGTTTATTGTCAGCAGATAAGTGTTTGGGGTGTAGCCTAATGGGACGGTTGACGACACATTTATAATCTGGCTTGAGCCTGCTGACAGCGAGGAGATGTTTGACGGGGTGAAAGTTATGCCTAAATCTGTGCATTCAGTTGTTTCGCATGTCAGGTTGATTGACTGGATTGCTGTGTTGCCTGTTGCATTTAGGGTGATGTTTGTTGAGTTTGCCTGGCCCTGCTGGACTGTCAATTCTTCAGTTCCCTCGGATATATCCAGGATTGGGTTCTGCGTCACTGTTACTGAAATATATTTTGTCTTCTGGCCTAGAGTTCCGTCAGGGTTAGACCATTTGGATAATAATGTGATTGTGTAGTCGCCTGCTGCTGCGCCTGCCGGGATAATTACATCTGTTGTGTTTGTGGTGTTTGTTTCCCTGGTGATATTTCCATAGTAGAGTACGCTTGTGCAGACTATACCTGATGTGCAGTTGATTGTGGTGTTTGCATAATAAGCTGTTCCATTGCCAGTGTTGTTCATGTCTATTGCCAATTCTCTTGTTACCTCTGATGACTGTGTTATCCCTGAGATTGTTGTGTTCATGGTCTCCTGGACTGTTATGTTGGTTGTTCCTGCTGCATTGATCTGGTAGGCTGCTGTATTCGACAATAAGCCGTTCGGCGTGTCGTTTGCATAGATGATAATAGTGTAATACCCTTCTATTGTCGGAGTGTATGTGCCTGTGTACATGTCTGTGCCTAGTGTTTTGGTTAATGTTCTGTTCGAGTTGGCAGGGCCGGTTATATTTGCCCATACCATGCTCACGCCTATATTGTCTGTAGCGTTTGTCCTTATTGTGACAGAGTCATGGTTAAGGTTTAGTATGGCTGGGGAGACTGATACATTAGTCATGTTTGGAGCTATATCTGAGACCCACATGGTTATGTTGATTGTTGCAGAGGTCGGGTCTGCGGTTGAATTCTGGATCATAAGCTCTGTCGTATACATGCCTTCTGTCTGGTCATTTGGGATAGAGTATGGGAGCTCTAGATTGGATGAGCTTGATGCCGGGACTGTCAGGCTGCTGGGCTTGGTTGACATCAGGGCTGACCCGTTTCCAGACCAGTAGAGGTTGAATATAAGCTGGGCATTTCCATAATTTGTAGCGGTTACATACCCTAGATTGCCTGAAGTTGTTTGAGGAGTTGAGGCGTTGAATGAGGATGGACTGTGCCTCCATGTGGTGTTTCCAGGGACTGTGACTGAGATCAGGATGGTGTCGCTCCCTGCATTTGCAGTCGTGACTCGGCCGTACGTCAGGTAGGTTTTTGCCGGCTGGGATTCTGGGACTGAGACTGTGACATCTATTGACCTGTTCGAGCCGATAGACATTGATGCAATCGAGGATGGGTTGAATGTCAGCCAGGATTCATTTAAGTCTCCAGACCCGTCTGTGTCAACTGTTATGCTCAGGATATTGTCATTTCCATTTGCCGTGATGTTGAATGAGCCTATTGTTTGGGATGTGTTGTGCGGGACCACTCCTGTTACTTCGCTTTCTATTATCTGGAACTGCGGGTTTGATATGATTGTTATTATTGTTTGATTGATTGTTGAGTTTGATGTCTGCTCTGGGTTCAGCCATTCTATCTTTCCTCGGATGAACAGGCTTTGGGGTGGTGTTCCTGCGGCTATGCTTACATTGAATGTTGCATTGCAGCTGCTGCTTGGGTTGATTGCTCCGCAGTCATGAATTGAAGGAGCGATTGTTACGCCTGCCGGGATGCTGTAGAAGGTCAGGTTTGCATCCCTCATCTTCCCTATTCCAAGGTTAGTTGTGTTTAATGTGACGTTAATGGAGTAGCTTCTTGACTGGGTGATGTTGTCGACTGAGTTTGTCTGCGGAGTTTGCTCCAGCATCGCATATGTTGACCCTATCACTTGGATTGATCCTGCTGATGTTGTGTTAATGTTGTTTGAGGTGTCGTTCGTGTAGATTGTTATGTTGTATGTTCCGTTGACATCCGGAATGTATTCTGCCCTGTATAAATTCCCTGTGATGTAGGTTAGCGTGATGTTCTCGGTTGTGGAGGGCTTCTGAATATATCCCCAGACTCTCGAGATGTTGACATTGTCTGTTGCGTTTGCAGAGATGTTTACGCTCTCATAGACTGCTTCCAGTAAAGTGTCGTTCAGGGTTGCGTTTCCGACCCATGGCAGGATGTTGTCTAGGATGGTTAGGGTGAGGGTGTAGTTTCTTGCTGCAGTGGAGGAGTTGGACGCCGCAGTAATGTTGATTTCATGCTGGCCTATTGCATAAGACAATGGGATGGTGTAGTTGATTGAGATGTTTGCGCTTGTCTGCTTTGTGAGGTTGGCTTGAGTCTGGTTGACGCCAATGATGGATGAGGATTCTGTTATTGTGAAGTTCAACGCAACATTGCCTGTGTTGTTGATGATGAAGTCTGTTAAGTTGCCTGAGGCGTTGACGTAGACGCTTTCATTCAGGGTTGACGGGATTATAGACCAGGTGTCGCTTGCCGGGACTGTAACGTTGACTGTGATGTTCTTGAAGCACTTGTCATCCGACTGGCATGTTGTAGATGTTGCATTGGTCAGGATGTATCCCAGATATTCGCCTTGGTCATACCCTTCCGGGACTGTAAAGTTGAACTGGATTGTCTGGTTGATTCCTGCTGGCAGCGAGGAGATGTTTGACGGGGAGAATGTCGGCGAGAAATATGTGCAGACTGTCCCTGATGTGCAGTTGATGGTTGTGTTGTATAGGAAGTCATTTCCCGTGCTGTTGATTAGGAATGTGCCATTGGATGAGGAGCCTTCTGTGATATTGTATGTTAGGGTGGAATTGGTTGTGTTCAGGATTGGGTTCGACTGGACGGTTATAGTTATGTTGTCTGTACTCGTGGAGTAGGAATTATTTGGGTTCATCCAGGTGAAGGCGCCTGAAATGTTGTAAGTTCCGGGCGGGGATGCCGAGGGAACGGTTATTTCGAAGTACCTGTAGATATTGCCTTCACCTGAAATGTTCCCGGTAGAGTAGAAAGTGATGTTCGCAGTTAAGGATGAATTCACGCTTAAGGATAGGTTGGAATTGTAGGCTGTGGCATAGCCTGTGTTGTTGAAGAAGGATGTTAACTCATAGATGTATGTGTAGTCTTGGGTCATGTTGGAAATTGTTGGCTCTGGGGATAGGGTTAGGTTTCCTGTTGTTGAGCCGAGTGATGTGAACTCCACTCCGGTTGATAAGTTCTGGTTGTCTGAAGTGTCATAAGCCCTGATCTGGATTGTGTAGACGTTAGGCGAAGCTGAGGTGTAGTTGTACTCCCAGATGTCGCCATTTGTATTTATCATTGATTGGGTCTCTAACCCGCCGTTCTGGATATAGAGGGTTACATTCCTTACTTGGATGTTGTCTGTGACGTTCGCCTGTATGGTTGTATTTTGGTAGTTGATGTCAACATTACTGCCAGGCCCTGGAGTTGTTGCTTCGAATGTATTTATTTGCGGCAGAACTATGTCTCCTATAGTTGCTGTTGCATTTGCTTCTGAGACTTCTGGCGTGTAGTATATTGTCGAATTTTCTGTGATGTTGCATGTCAGGTTATATAACGATGGGGATGGGGGCCTCCAGTCGTAGACTGCGTAACCCGACGAATTTGTTGTGTTCACTCCTATTAATGTTTGGTTGTAGTAGAACCTTACTGCGGAATTGTTTACTTGGGCGGATGAATTCTTGTCCAAGACCTGGCAGATTAAAGGCAAAGAATAGTTGTAGTAGATTGTGCCCGAAGGCGAGATCCATGAGATGTTAGACCAAGACCAGTAGTCGACGCTCACCTGTTTGGATGAGGAGTCATACCACTGCTTGGTCACATTAAGGAGGATGATGTCTGACCCTAAGGTGTGATCGGTGGGAATGCCCCATGAGTAGTCTTCTGCTGTTGAGATGTTTCCTGAGGAGTCGTTCCATTCAATTGAGGCTCCAGTTGAATAATTATAGTTCTCATCCCTGATAGTCGAGTTCAGCCAGTAGTCTTTGCCTATATACAGCCGACCAGACGAAGGACTGTCTATGCTCGAGGAGAGATTACCTTTAACCCAGATGTAAACCAAATCCTGATTCGACTCAGTAGCATCAGATGAAGCATTGATGTAAATAGTATAGTTCTGCGGCTCAATGATGTCGCCGGGATTAAATGTGACGTTGCAGTAGCCATTCGATGTGGTGTTGCAGGTGTACATAAGATTGGTTGAGTTGTAGAACCGGACATACGCATTGTTGATAGCCCCTTCATATCCTGACATCACTCTGATAGTAATGTTGGAAGCATACGTGGAATAAGTGTCGTTCCTGTATATGGTTGAGTTGTCCACTGTCTTTTCTGCAAGGTTTAATGTCCTGTTTACAATTACTGAGCTTTCGGCATAATTGGATGAGGAGATGTTGTAGTGCAGGCTTGAGGAGTGGGTAATGTTGCACTTGAGGGTGTAATTCCCGACTGTCAGGCCTGAGGTATTCCAGTAGTACATGCTTATTCCTGAAGAGTTGGTGATGTTGCTGGACATGCTTAAGGTTTCATTGACAAAGAAGGAAACATTGTAATTGCCTATGGCAGCGGATGTATTTGAGTCTTTGATCAGGCATTCAATCGGCATAATTCTTCCTGCCTGGTATTCGCTCTCATCAGCGCTGACTGAATCCACGCTAGAATACCCATAGACATCAATGTAGGTGAAGTTCTCGGTTGAGTTGTAGTAGGGTCCTGAAGCGTTGACAGTGATGTTGCTGGAGCCGACAGGCTGTGCCCATGCTATTTGCCAAGTCGAATTAGCGGTCGAGTTGATGGAGTTTGTGGAGTTGTACCAGTTAAGGGTGTAGCTGTCCGCAGCTATGCCGCAGTAGTCCATGAGGGTGGAGTTCAGGCTTATGGTCTCGCCGCGGTTGTGCATGGATTCGTTGATTGGGAGCTGGGTTTGGATAGTCAGGTTTCTGTCATGAATCGTGATGTTGACTGTGGCATTGCTTATCTGCGGGGTGTAGTCGCCTGAAGGAGTGATGTTCAGGATCACGCTTTGGTTGCCTACACTGTATTGGCATGTCTCTGAGTAGTCCGAAAGCCAGACTTTCGTGCACACGCCGCTTGAGTTAGTTGAGGATGTGCCTAATGAATAGCCGTCAGCATACCAGTAGCAGGTGTAGCCTTGGATTGGGGTTCCTGTGATATATTCTGTGATGTTTCCCTGGAGAGTTAAAGGAGATCCCCTGAATAATGTCCTATGCTGAGTTATGATGCTGACTTGGCTCTTTCCTGAAAGCTGGATTGCATCTTCTTCTGTGTCAGTCTCGTAGTAATCTTTGCTTACTGTTATGTTGACTGAGTAGTAGCCGAAGCTGAAGGAAGAGTTGAAGGTGTAGGATGTGTTCTCGCTTGAGCTGTTTGATACCAAAACTAAGTCTTGAGTGGGCGGATAGTTGCGGATGCGCCATGCAATCATCGACGGGGTTACTTTTATTCCATTTTCGTCTGCTGTGGTTGAGTTCACGTTGAATATCAGGTTCCTGTAGACTGTCTGAAGGGTTGCCGGCTCGCGGATAGTTGCGGAGAGGCTTCCTTTGATGACCAGCCACTGGCTTGGAGTGGTGTTTGTGGTCGCGTATCCTTTGGTTGCATTAGCGTAGATTGTGTGGTTGTCCGGGATAATGTAATCATCGGGGTTGTAGTTGAAGATTACATAACCTGAAGCGTTGGTTAATGCGGAGTATATCATCGTGGTCTGATTAAAGAAGGTGACATTGACGTTCTGCACCCCTGATCCTGTGTCGTCTTTGATTAAAGCTTGGAATGTTGTTGTTTTTGTCCCTGGGTTTGAGTCGTCCCTGTGGATGGTTGATGCTCCTGTTCTTGTGAAATTGATGCTGTAGTTTCCTGTGATGTTGTACTGGAAGGTTGATGAGTTTGTGGATTTATACCACGAGTCGCTTGCTATCCCTGCTATCCAGTACTGCCAGCCGTTGGTGAAAGTGGTGTTGGGATTGATTGTGTATTCGCATATCCCGCGGTTGTATGTAACGTTCCAGTCGTAAAGGGTTGGGGTGTTTGAGGAATTGGATGTGGTGAAGTTTGCGGACAGGCGGATAGATGAGGCATTGTTTGCGCATGACTTGAGGCTGTATCCTTGAGCGACTTGGGCATCTGTTATCGTGCATAATGTGGAGTTGTCTGTGGCGTTGAGGATGGAGAAGGTTATGTTAGTGCCTTGGGATGAGGATGTTGATGCGTTAGCGTAGAGCTTGCCCCAGTCAAACAGAGGCGAAGGTGTGATTGCTATGCTTGTGAGGTTGGCTGATAACAACCCGCCGGAAATATTAACGCTTCCCCCGCTAACTGTTGCATTGCTTAAATAACCTATCAGGCTTGAGCTTGAGAATGTGTCATTCCACACCTGGCTAGTCGTGGCATTAGTCCCGAACAATTCAAATGTAGACCCGTCTCTGGTTATCCAGAACGAGCAGTTGGTGTTGTCTTTGATGTACTCGCCCCTGTCAGTGTCGTTGACTGCAACCTTCATGGTCAGATTCTGGGTGAAGCGGTTGATTGTTGTTCCATTGCCTGAGATGTAGACTAGGCTTATGTCATCCTGCTCGATTGTGAAGTCGGAATAGTCTGAGGAGTTGAATGTATGCACCCCGTCATTGACCTCAAAGCGGTAGTAGTTGTCTGTTCCGATGTCTGACGGCAAGAAGGAGGCGTTGAACGAGCAGTTTACTGGAGCGCTCCATGAGCTGTTGCCTTTGATAGACCATGTGGCTTTGTCGTCCGTGGACACAAATAATGTGCAGGCAACCGACCCGGCTTCTGAGTCGACCTTGTTCAGGGTGAAGTTGTAGACTTCCGCCCATCCCCCTGTTGCTGGAGTGACTGAGGCGTTGATGTCCGTGATAGTCGGGCCTGAGTAGTCTGATGAATTGAAGGTGTTCTCTGGAGTGGAGTCGAATATTTCGAACCGGTAGTAGTTGTCTGTTCCTATGTCGGACAATGCAAAGGACGAGGTGACAATCGAGCATATGCCTGTCCCTCCTGTGACTGTGGTATTGCCTTCGTTCAGCCATGTGGCTTTATTGTCTGTTGACACAAATAATGTACAGATGACGTTATCGTTCTCTGGATCATTTACGGTTATGTTGTATGTGTAGTTGACTCCCCAACCTTCCGAAGATGGAATGACGCTCGGTGATGAAAGGGATGGCTGCTCGTTGTTGATGTAAAACCAGTCATTGAAGACTGTGTATTTGTCAATGTAGTAGGAGTTGGATGTGTTGACTTGGATGTCCCAGTAGCCTTCTGTTTCGTCGGTCGGGTCGAAGTTGCAGTAGTACCTGTTGGTAGAGCCTTCCTGCACAACCGGCGAGGTGCACGCCTGCCAGTCATAGCTCTCGTTCAGCCTTAAGGAGATCTTCCTGTTTGCCGATCCTATGTTTGTTATGTTCGCCTTGCTGTCGCTTGTGGCGTTGAACTTGATTAGGATATCTGCCCCTGAGGATGTGTATGTCGAATTGTAGACCGGGTTGGCTAAGCCGTGGAACTGACTGCCATAAATAGTGAGGGTGTATGGGATGGAGTTGGACTGCTTATACCACGGGTCTGACATGGATGCGAAGAAAGCCTGCGGTATGTTGGTGTAAATATCGTCCGGGATGAAGAAGAGGGTGCAGCTGCCCTCGCTGTTGGAAATGCATGTGGAGCCGTTATCATAACTTAACCCTTCTATCTGGATGTAGTAAATGGCGGAGGCGTTGTAGGCGTACTCTTTCCTGTCTGTGTCGTAGATGGAGAAGGTGATGTTGTTGGCTGGATTTGATTCAGGCGACCCTAAAGTCCAGTTGTTGCCTTGTATAGAATATGAGACTGAACTGTCGGTTTTATTTCCATGCTCAATGATGTCAAAGTAAATAAAGTATCTTCTCAGCTCGTTGGTTGTCCCGTTCATCTCCCAAGAAACATTTGCATAAGCGTTTGATGTTTGGTCAAACCCGCTAAGCTCATCAAGCCTGAACGGTACTTCATATTTCTCTTCGTCTAGCAAGCTGCTGTTGTATACGATTGTTTTGTTGCTGTAGCCGGTTTCTGCTTCTGCAACTCTGACTGAATTATTGTCGAACACGCCAGACACACCCAAATCCTCAAGCAATGCTGTGAAGTTGATGCTTTGGGATATGTTGAGATTATCGCCTGTGGTGTTGGCGTCAACAGAAATCCTGTACCTCCACTCGTCATGCGACCAGAAGTTGTAGTTGCGTGTGAAGGTTGTAGCGTTGCCGTAGATCATCGTAAGTGCGACATCATCTCCCTCGAGCGTAATATTGCCGGAGTCGGAATAGCCTGTGGGGACGGAATAATTGTTGACGGTCTCGAACTTGTAGTATAGGCTGCCCATGTCGGACTTGTTGAAGGTGGCGTAGACCGAAGCATATTTCTGGTCGCAGGCCTGGCATAAGCTTGACGCTATCGGAATCCATGTGGAGTTGTCATCGCTTTTGTATAGCTTGACGGTCATGTCCTGGGAATCGCCGTATGCGTCTATGTAGACAGTGAAGTTGTACCATTCTCCCCATCCTCCCGTCGAGGTGTTTACGCTTATGTCCGAGAAGGATGTGTTGGTGTTGTAGATCGTGAAGTTTGTTGACTGGTAGACGGAGTTGTTGTTCGAGTCGTTGGCGAAGACCTCCAAGCGGTAGTAGCTGTTGTTGAGGGTGAGGGTGTTGTAGGTTGTGTCAAAGCTTGACGCATTGAGGAAGTTGTTCTGTGTGATGTATGCCGAAGCATTAACCCAGTAGAGATTCCACCAGACTTTGTCCAGGTACTGGTCGACGGGAGTGGTGTTTATGTCTAAGGTCTGGTTGACTGTGCTTGCCTCAGTCGGGTAGTCTATGGTCAAGGATGGCGAGTCGGGGTTGATGTATATCGTGCGTGTTTCGGTGGTGTTGATGTTGCCCGCGGTGTCGTTGACCCAGGCGTAGTATTGGTATGTTCCTTCGGGTTGGGATGTCATGTTTATATAATAGGTGTTGTTTGAAAATGTGTAATTCGTCCCGTTCCAATTCACAATAAACGTATCTGGATACAAGTCAGTGATCGTGGTGTTGATGTACGTCCAATCCCTGTCGACATGGCTGGCATTGTCGTCTGTCGGGCTGACGAAGTTGATTTGAGCATTTGTTGTGTCAAGCGTTATTGTTCTGGTCGGTGTGCTGTTGCTCCAGCTTGAGTTGTCGTAGATTGTCGCATTGTAATAGTAGAGTTCGTCGATGTCTGAGATGTCAGTGAAGTTCAGGCTGTAGCTGATGTTGGCGGAGTTAAATGATGTCGAGTTGGTTAGGCTTGTGGAGTTGTACAGGTAAAAGGTTATGTTCGCAGGATTGGCTTCTGTCACTGAGGTGTTGACATATATCCATGATCTCGAGCGGTGGATGCCAGATATTTCTGTCGGATCGCTGTAGTCTATTGTTGGCGTGGTGTTGTCCAGAGTAATCGTTCTCAATGCTGTAGTGTTGATGTTGCTTGCTTTATCTCGTGTGGTAACGTTAAAGTGGTAAACTTCGTTGTAATCTGTTATGTTTGTGAAGTTCAATTCTTTCGTCCCATCTGTGAATATGGTTGTATTCAACAAGTCCCATGTCGAATTGTACAAGTAAAAAGTGACATTGTTGTAGTTAGTGTCTGTTATCGAAACGTTAGCGTAAATCCATTCTTGGCTGATGAAGGTGTCGTTCGCTAGCGTTGGTGAGGTGTAATCAATTGTTGGGTAAGTCATGTCCAAGGTTATGTTTCTTGTGCTTGTTGAATTGCTCCAGCTTGAGTTGTCGTAGATTGTGGCGTTGTAGTAGTAAAGCTCGTCCGCATCTGAAAGGTCAGTGAAGTTCAAGCTGTAGCTGAGGTTGGCGGAGTTAAAGTATGTGGAGTTAACCAAATCTTGGGTGGAGTTATATAATCTAAACGTGATGTTGGCGGGATTAACTTCGGTTACTGACGTGTTGACGTAAATCCATGACCTGTTTCTGTATACATCCGTCTCTTCTGTTCCTGTCGAGTAATCAATCGTCGGTGTAGTATTGTCCAGAGTAATCGTCCTCAAGGCAGTTGTGTTGACATTGCTAGCTTTGTCTCTTGCAGTTGCATTGAAGTAATAGATTTCGTTGTAGTCTGTGATCGAAGTGAAGTTCAACTCTTTGGTTCCGTCAGTGAACGTAGTCGTGTTGAGCAAGTCCCATGTCGAATTGTACAAGTAAAAAGTGACATTGTTGTAGTTAGTGTCTGTTATCGAAACATTGGCGTAAATCCATTCTTGGCTGATGAAGGTGTCGTTCGCTAGCGTTGGCGATACAAAGTCTATTGTCGGATAGGTCATATCCAAGGTTATGTTTCTTGTGCCTGTCGAATTGCTCCAGCTTGAGTTGTCGTAGATTGTGGCGTTGTAGTAGTAAAGCTCGTCAACATCAGTCAAGTCGGTGAAGTTCAACGAGTACGAAAGATTAGCCGAGTCAAAGTAAGTGGAGTTGACCAAGTCCTGATTCAAGTTGTAAAGCCTGAACGTGATGTTGGCGGGATTAACTTCGGTTACTGACGTGTTGACGTAAATCCAAGACCTGTTCCTGAAGACTCCTGACTCTTCTGTCGGGGAGGCATAATCTATGGTTGGAGTTGTCGCATCAAGCGTGATCTTCCTTAAGCCTGTGGTGTTAGCATTAGAAGCATTGTCATAAATCGTAACATTGTAGTAGTAATTCTCATCATAATCTGTGATGGAGGTGAAGTTGACAAAGTAGGTGATGTTGGCGGAGTTGAAGTATGTAGCGTTGACCAAATCCCAAGTCGAGTTGTAAAGCCTGAACGTGATGTTGGCAGGATTGGTTTCTGTTACTGAAACATTGACCGCTATCCAAGTTCTGTTGAAGTGGGTCATATTTGCTTCTGTCGGCGAGGCGTAGTCTATTGTCGGCGTGGTATTGTCCAGAGTAATCGTCCTCAAGGCAGTTGTGTTGACATTGCTAGCTTTGTCTCTTGCAGTTGCATTGAAGTAATAGATTTCGTTGTAGTCTGTGATCGAAGTGAAGTTCAACTCTTTGGTTCCGTCAGTGAACGTAGTCGTGTTGAGCAAGTCCCATGTCGAATTGTACAAGTAAAAAGTGACATTGTTGTAGTTAGTGTCTGTTATCGAAACATTGGCGTAAATCCATTCTTGGCTGATGAAGGTGTCGTTCGCTAGCGTTGGCGATACAAAGTCTATTGTCGGATAGGTCATATCCAAGGTTATGTTTCTTGTGCCTGTCGAATTGCTCCAGCTTGAGTTGTCGTAGATTGTTGCATTGTAATAGTAAAGCTCGTCTGCATCTGAAAGGTCAGTAAAGTTCAGGCTGTAGGAAAGGTTGGCGGAGTTAAAGTATGTGGCGTTGACTAAGTCTTGCGTCGAGTTG
>Ga0210017_1000119_pt1 | contig 58460 bp, 46 predicted proteins | sample CryGeyCG2014_020_FD_183966 | JGI IMG/M metagenome (GOLD analysis project Ga0210017, IMG submission 183966) | Groundwater microbial communities from aquifer - Crystal Geyser CG08_land_8/20/14_0.20 (SPAdes) (version 2) | ecosystem: Environmental > Aquatic > Deep subsurface > Groundwater | place... | reverse complement strand
AAGAATGGTATTGAGATGTTTTTAGACGGATATTTTTTTATGCTTAATCCGTCCCACTATTTAGTTCGTTAACTAATAATAATCAAGAGAAAAGATTTATTGTGTTACATTAATCAGAACTGCTTAATAAGAGTGTACTAACTTATTAGTAGTTAAAAGAGAAAAGTTTATAAAGTCAATTGGTTTTTAAAATTCAAATGTACAAAAAAATGGATTTAAGAAAAAGTCTTATAGAAACAATTGAAAATCTTCTGAACAAGGGAAGAAATTATGCGATTGTTACTACAAATAAAAACTATTTGCCCAAGGGGATTGATATAATGGCAAGAAAAGCTATGCCTCCATATAGTATTTATGTTGTATTCTTTAAGATAAAAAAGGAATGTGAAACAGAACAAGAGGCATTATCAAAACTTGATAGAGCAATTGAATATGAGAAAATTAGATACTATGAAACAATAGATGGCGTTTTGATTTCTCCATTAAAAAAGGATTATAAATTAACACTTTTTAAAAGAGTTGAACCTGACTATTAAAATAATTTTAAAAAACCAAAACTTTATATATAATAGATTTATCCTCTCTTGTTGGAGAAAAGGAAAGACGAAGGCAAAAAGAATTGTTTTCTCTATAAAAAATTTGTTGGGGCGATGCTTATTGGCAAAGAAGATTAAACCTGTTCTGCCAAGCTTAAGAGAGAAAAAAAGATATTTGGTATTTGAGATTGTCTCTAAAAAGGACATAAAATCTTTTTCAGAAGTTTCAAGCCTTATTTGGCAGTCTTCGCTTAGCTTTTTAGGTGAGATTGAAACAGCAAAAGCAGGTATTTGGATTTTGCCAGATAAATGGAACCAAAAAAAGCAGATGGGCATGGTAAAAGTAAACAACAAATATGTTGATAAGCTAAAAACAGCACTAACACTAATAAAAAGTTTTAAAAGACAGCAAATACTTGTAAAAAGTGTTGGTGTTTCAGGAATGATAAACAAGGCAGATAAAAAATATTTTGCTATGTAATAATAAATAAACAAATATGGGGTGTTAAAATGGAACAAATGCAGCATCAAATGATGGGTTATGACAGATCAATCGCAATGTTCAGCCCAGACGGCAGGCTATTGCAGGTTGAGTATGCAAAAAAAACAGTTAGGCAGGGTTCAACCGCTGTTGGAATTGTATGCAAGGATGGTATTTTACTTGTTACAGACAAAAGAATAGTTGATCCTTTGGTTGTATCAGAAGCAATAGAAAAGATATTTCAGGTTGATGAGCACATTGTGGCAACAGCTGCCGGAATATTATCTGATGCAAGAGTGCTGATTGAAATGGCACAGCTAAAGGCACAGCAGCATAAGGTAACCTATGACAGTCCAATAGATACATTAACTGTTGTAAAGGACATCTGCAACCTAAAGCAGATATGCACGCAGCAGGCAGGGCTAAGGCCTTTTGGTGTTTCAATTCTTGTAGCAGGCATTGATAACGGAACTCCAAAGCTTTTTGAAACAGACCCAACAGGAATATTCTTTCAGTATAAGGCAACTGCAATTGGTGAGAAAGAGCCGGAAATAGAAGAGATATTGCATAAAAAGTATAAAAATTCAATAACTATTGATGAGGCATTTAAGCTTATAGTTTCTACTTTTTGCAATGTTTTGGGCAAAGATTTTAACCCAAGCAGAATAGATGCTGCTTACATAAAAACAGATGAAAAAAAATTCAGAAAAATAACAAAAGTTGAGATAGAAAAAAGCTTTAATGAATCTAAATCAAAGAAATAAAGGTGATTATAATGGCTCAAGGACAACAAACATATGACCGGGAAAAATTTTCCATTAATCTTGCAAAATTAAAAAAAGGCGGGGAGAACTTTGAAGTTGTCATAAATTCAGATAATGCAATAGCATTCAAGCAGGGAAAAGATATAGCTATAGAGGATGTAATCACAAATGAAAAGATATTTGCTGATGCAAAAAAAGGATTGCTTGCTTCTGAAAAATTAGTGCAACAGTTATTTAACACAATAGATGTCAAGGAAGTTGCAAAAATCATAATAAAAGAGGGAGAGATACAGTTAACAGCGGAATACAAGCAAAAATTAAGGGATGAAAAGAAAAAGAGAATAATTGATTTTATACATACAAACGGGGTTGACCCTAGAACAAGCCTGCCACATCCAATAACAAGGATAGAGAATGCATTTGAAGAGGCAAAAATACATATTGATGAGTTTAAGCCGCAGGAAAAGCAAATAGATGAAATACTAAAAAAACTAAGGGTAATTTTGCCAATAAAGTTTGAGATTGATGAAATTGAAATAAAAATTCCTGCAACTCATGCTGCAAAAATGTATTCTGTAGTTAAGAGTTTTGCAAAAATTCTTAAAGATGAGTGGCTTAATGATGGCTCATGGAAATGTATTGTTGAAATGCCTGCTGGATTAAAACAGGATTTCTTTGACAAATTAAACAGCATGACTCATGGTGAGATTGAAACAAAAATATTAAAGACAAAATAAACAACAAGGTGAAAAAATGGGAAAATTATTAGTAGAAAACAAAACAATAGTAACCCCTGGTGAAGAACTTGCAGAAGGAATGGACTTCCTTCCTGCTGAAGGAACATTCAGGGACAAAGACAAAATAATATCTTCGGGGCTCGGATTAGTTAATGTCAATGGAAGAGTAATAAAAACAATTTCTGTTTCTGGCAAGTACATACCAAAAACAGGAGATACAATCATTGCAAAGGTTACAAACATATTGATGAGTGGCTGGATTCTTGATATAGACTCTGCTTATTCTGCAGTGCTTTCAGTTAAGGAAGCCAAGGATTTTATAAGAAGAGATGCAGATTTAACCAGGTATTATAATATTGGTGATTATATTATCACAGATATAGTAATGGTTACATCACAGAGACTGGTTGATGCATCAATGAAAGGCCCTGGGATGAGAAAGCTTATTGGAGGAAGAATCATAAATGTTAATTGCCATAAAGTTCCCAGGATAATAGGAAAAAAAGGCTCAATGGTTAGTATGATAAAAAATGCAACTGATTGCAGTATAATTGTAGGACAAAATGGGGTTATATGGATTAATGGCTCACCTGAAAATGAGATTATTGTTGTTAAGACAATAAAAAAGATAGAGCAGGAAGCCCATATAAGCGGCCTGACAGAAAGGATTAAAACATTTTTAGAGAAAGAAACCAACAAAAAAATTAATATTGAAAAGGTGGAATAAATGGGTTATACTAAAAGAAATGATGGAAGAAAATTTGATGAAACAAGGCCTATTGAAGCAAAAGCAGGTATTATAAAAAGGGCCGATGGCTCTGCTTACTTTAAGATGGGAAAGACTGTAGCATATGCTGCTGTTTATGGTCCCAGGGAGATACACCCAAAATTCCTGCAAAATCCAACAAAGGGAAAATTGAGATGTTACTATAACATGATGCCTTTCTCATCTGTAGGAGATAGGGTAAGGCCAGGAGCAAACAGGCGTGCAAAGGAAATAGCAATGGTAACAGAAAAAGCAATATTGCCTGTTATAGACCTTAGTAAGTTTCCAAATTCAGTTATTGATGTATTTATTGAATTGCCGCAGACAGATGCCGGAACAAGATGTGCAGGGATATGCGCAGCATCAATAGCCTTGGCAGATGCAGGAATCCTAATGAGTGATATGGTGGCAGCAGTTTCAATTGGAAGAGTTGATGACAAGCTTGTTGTTGATCTTGACTATAGTGAGGAAAGCTATGAAGGAGGAACTGTAGCAGACATACCAATGGCTGTAATCTCAAGAACAGGCGAGATATCATTATTGCAGATGGATGGAAACCTTTCAAGGGAAGATTTAAAAAAAGCTGTTGAAATGGCAAAAAAAGCATGCAGCAAAATAGATAAGATACAAAGGGATGCTTTAAAAAATAAGTATGAGGTAAAAAAATGAGCATAGAACAAAAAGATCATATTTTAGGTTTTCTTGAAAAAGGAATAAGGTTTGATGGGAGAAAGTTAGATGAATACAGGCCAATAACAGTTGAAAGAGGATTCTCAGAAAATGCTGAGGGATCTGCAAGAGTTACTATTGGAGATACAGAAGTTCTTGCAGGCGTCAAAATGAGTATTATGGAACCATACTCTGACACGCCTGATGAAGGAACAATGATGATTAATGCAGAGCTTTTGCCTTTATCCAACCCTGATTTTGAGCCAGGCCCTCCAGGGATACAATCAATAGAGATTGCAAGAATTGTTGACCGTGGGATTAGAGAATCAAAAGCAATTGACACAAAAAAGCTGTGCCTCAAAAAAGGAGAAAAGGTGTGGTCTATTACAGTTGATATATGCCCAATTAATGATAATGGAAATCTTTTTGACGCATCTGCACTCGCAGTTTTAGCTGCCTTGAAGGATGCAAAGTTCCCTTCATATGATGGAACTGTTATTGACTACAAAAAGAAAACAAAGGAATCATTACCATTGAAAAAACTGCCTATCAGCTGCACTGTTATAAAAATTGACAATCACTTTATTGTGGATCCAACTAATGAGGAGGAGAAAAAAGTTGATTCAAGACTGACAGTTGAGGTTGAAGAAGATGGCACTTTATGTGCTTTGCAGAAAGGCGGAGATAAACCCCTAACAGCAGAAGATATTGACAAGATGGTTGGAATAGGAATAGAAAAATCAAAAGAGTTGAAAAAGTTTTTGTAGGTGAGAATCATGACTGCTAAAGAATCCAGTGAAGAAATACAATACACAAAGTATGAAATAGCAAGGATGCTAAGCGGAAGGGCATTACAGATTGCAATGGGAGCTCCATTCCTCATAAAGCTTAGCAAAGAGGACCTTGAGGGTATTCACTTTAATCCTGTTGAGATAGCTAAACTAGAGTTTGAGAAAGGTATTTTGCCTATAACTGTCAAGAGGCCTTTGCCTGAAAAGAAAAAAGTATAATTCTTTTTTATTTTAATTATAAAACGAAATCTTTAAATATACAAAAGAAAGCTGTTTTATTGATGAAAGTTAGTAGCAAAGCAAAAAAAAAGGTTGATGGAGATAATTTTTCTGATGAAACAAAACTTCAAGTAGCAGAAAAAAGCCATCTCACTTCTGATATTGAAAAGGCAATCAGTATTTATTCTAAGAAAACACAAGATAATAAAAAGGCTAATGAATCAGAAAAAATCAAAAAAATTTTCTTCAAAGAGTTTTTTGACAGGATTAGCTATGGATTTGGCTCCCAGCAGTTCATAAATATACTATTTTTTAATACAGGAGCATCATATTTTGTTGTTGGTGCCATCAATGGCCTAAGGGTAATTCTCAGTATTATCTTAAGCTCTTTTCTGGATGAATATTCAAAAGTAAGGCAAATAAGCAAAAAATTTATTGGTATAACCGGAGTAATATTTGGCTTTTCATTTATATTCATGGCTATGGCAAGATTTTTTCATTCAGTGCCACTATTTGCAGCTGCGCTTCTTATTGGCAGCATAGGTGCTGTTTCATATGGTGAATTCTACCAGAAACTTTTCAGGGATACCCTCAAAAAAGAGAGAAGCAGGTTGTTAAGGAACATAGCACAATACGGCTTGATGATAACAGGGATAAGCATCTTATTGGCTGGTTTCTTGATGGACAAATTTCCTGCAGTAGGGACAATAATTTCATTATTTGGCTTTAAAATAAGGATTTTTGGTTATTTTATTGCATTTGAGATTGCTGCAATCTCATCAATCATATCAGGTTATGTCCTTTCTTTCATAAAAGAAAAACAAATAAAATCCATTGAAAAAAGAAGCCCATTAACACAACTAAGAATATTATTTGATAATTTAAAAGATAATCTCCCTGCTTTTATTAAAAACAAAACAATAATGGTATTAATTATTGCAACCATAATCACTGGTTTTGTGCAGATATTAGGTAGTTCTTACTATGGAATTTATATATATGAAACATTCAAATACAGTTATTTTAAAGGGTTTACAAATGTTGCTGTGATTTTTCTAATCGCTATAATGACATCATTATTTTCGCCATTTATTGCAAGAAATAATGCAAGGGAGTATGGAAAATTTCCAATGCTTGTTTTTGGCACTTTATTAATGGCAATCATGCCCCTCACATATTATTATAACCCTAACCTTTTGTCTATCTCAATAGGCACCCTTATTGGTTTTATTGGCGCAGCAATTGTGGGAGTTTCACATGGTCTCTTAACAGTAGATATTATGTCAGAAAAAGAAAGAAAAACATATTTTTCAATATATGGCCTATTGATGATTGTTCCATATTTTATTATAATCCCCCTAGGAGCTTACGCTGCGCAAATATACGGCCTCAGAACCCTATTCTTGATTTTAGGTTTGATATTAGCATTAGTTGTTGTTCCGCTTTACTTTTTAATAATAGTCATGCATAAAAAGGAAAAGATTTAAATAAAAAGGTGTTGTTTATGAAAAGCATGCGTAAAATAACAAAAAATAAAAAAGGTGTATCTCCTTTGATTGCAACAATCTTATTAATAGCATTTGCAGTTGCACTTGGTGCAGTTGTTATGAATTGGGGTAAAAGTGTAGAATCTCCAAGTGCAGAGCTAATAAGCACAGAAAAATGCGCTAAGGTGAACTTAAAAGTAGAAACTATTAATGATATACCCCAAATATTTTATGGTGGCACTGGCTCAGAGGGTTTTGTCAAATTCACAATAGCTAATAGTGGTAGTTATGATGTTGACCAAATTATAGTTTGGGTTACTGGAGAAAATGATACAAATATAATAGAATTAAAGCAATCATCAATAAAGATTGGTTATCCCCTAATCAAGGAAATTCAGCATGACTTCAATAAATATGGCAGTGTAAAGAAATTAAAATTTATACCAAAAATCAAAATTGATGACTTAGATGTTACATGTGCAAAAAATGCTATTGAAGAAGAAAAGATAAGCCAGTTTAATTAACGTTTTTAATAAACTTTAAGATAATAGAATGTTAAAAAAAAGAGAAACATTTTCTTTAAAATCAATGGGGAGATTTAATGATTCTGAAAAAAAATAAATTCAAATTTTCCATTGTTATTTTAATATTAATACTTATCTTTATGATAGTTCATAGTTTTCATTCTGGATATAACTATCCAATGCATCTTGATGAGTATCATCATATTGCCCAATCAGTGCAGATAATAGAAAAAAATGGTTTTGTTTCAACAAACCCTTATTTTGCTGAGCCAATAATGCACGAAAACCTTGAGCCAGGATTTCATATACTGCTGTCCGAGCTTTTTTTATTGACAGGCATAGATCCAGTACAGCATTACGGATTTCTGCCTGCACTTTTTGCATGCTTATCAGCTTTCATGCTATTTGTTCTCGTCAATAAGGTAACAAATAATTTCTGGACGGGAATCTTTGCTATGCTTTTTTTTGTAAGCTTAAAAAGCAGTGTCAATATATTAGGAATAAACTTTTTTACACCATTGACAGCATGTATTCCATTAATTTATCTCTTCTTATTGATGCTTACAGAAGCATTATCAGAGGGGGATATAAAAAAATTATTTATCTCAATAATCTTTTCCGCTTGCCTAGTAATAATTTACCCTCTTTGCGGAACACTCATTATACCAATTGCCGTTTTATATTTCCTATTAAATCCAGGAATCATAAGGAAATTTTATTTTAGGATAAAAGAAATTTTTGCAATAGAAAAGTTAAATAAGGATAAAATATCCTATTTTAAGACAGCTCTACTTACAATAACTATAATTTTAGTTATTTCTGTTACATTTATTTATTTTTGGCGTTATATCTCATTTTCAAGAAACAAAGCACAGATAATAGAATCGTTAATATTCAAAGAAGGCTGGGGAAAGGTAGAAATAAAATATTTTCTTCCATACTTATACGGGATTATACCAACTATGTTAGCATTAATAGGTATGATTTTTTCATTTAAGCAAAAAAAATACTTAATTTTTGTATTTTTTGCATTTATTACAATTGGATTGACAAGCATGTTCAATAAGTTTGGGTTTACTATTCTCTCTCCATATCAAAGGACACTGTATTTTGCAATGATGTTCCTGATTCCGTTGTCTGCAATTGGCTTGAGTTATATCACAGATTCCATAAAAAAACTAAAAATGCCTTTTTTAAGCAGAGTTGCTAAAGAGCCGATAGTAGCTTTCTTGGTTATTGCTATTTTTATTGGTGTTTTTTCAAGCCATTACAAATTAATTGATGAAAGAAGGGCATACAGTAATAGCATTATTAATGAAGGGGATTATGAAGCAATAAAATGGTTAGAGAAGACCTATGGCTCACATAATGTAGTTTTGGCTCCACTGTTTGTATCATCAACAATCTATCCAATAACCAGAAATTATGTTGTTTCAATACTCCCTGGACAGTTAAGAGGTGAAAACTTGAATGCTAGTGTTAATTTTTTTAGTGTAGGATGCAATGAAAAAAGAATGATTATTGAAGAAAACAAAGCAAATCTTGTATTTTCAAAAGGAAAAATAGATTGTAATTGGTTAAAAGAGGTTTATAGCAACAAAAATTTCATTTATGAAGTTAGTAGTTAAATTCTCTATAATTTAATTAAAGAAAGGTTTAAATAATATCTTGTTTCTCTTAATGGGATTAATTCAAGTGGGGTGTTTAAAATTAGAGTTTTGGTGACTGGAGGAGCTGGAATGATTGGCTCCCATGCTGCAGAATATTATGCAAAGAAAGGGGGTGAAGTGATTATTCTAGATAATCTGATGAGATCCAAGCTTTTTGGGTCAGATAAGAAGAGTGTAGAATACAACTGGAATTATCTTGCAAAATATCCAAATATCACTAGAATCAAAGGAGATGTAAGAAATGAGGAAGATATATTAAAAGCTATTAAGGAGGGTGTTGATGCAGTCATTCACACAGCCGGCCAGCCAGGAGTTCCTTTATCAGTCAGAATCCCGAAAGAGGACTTCAGCATTAATGCCTTCGGAACATTAAATGTTCTTGAATGCCTTAGGCAAAACTGTTCTAACGCAACATTTGTTTATTGCTCAACAAATAAGGTATATGGAGAAAATGTTGACAGAATTCCTTTAGAAGAAAAAGAAACAAGATATGTCTTTAAGGGTGTTAAAGGGGTTTCAGAAAAAATGCCAATTGACCATACTGGGCATACACCTTATGGCGCAAGCAAATATGTTGGAGATTTATATACCCAGGAATATGGAAGAATTTATGGAATGAAGACATGCTGCTTTAGGATGTCATGTATATATGGAAGAAGACAGTTTGGCTTTGAAGACCAGGGATGGGTTGCATGGTTTGTAATTGCTTCTTTATTAAACAAGCCAATAAATATATTTGGCAATGGAAAGCAGGTTAGAGATATGCTCTTTGCAGATGATGTTGTAAGGGCATATGATTTGTTTATTAAAAGCAAGTTAAAGCATGAGGTATTTAATATTGGTGGCGGACCAGAAAATACTATCTCTTTGCTTGAATTTCTGGATATTCTAAAGGAAAAGACAGGAAATAATATGGATATAACCTTCAAAGACTGGAGACCTTCTGACCAGAAGGTTTACATTACAGATACTTCAAAAGTAAAGGAAAAACTTGGATGGAAGCCAGAGATAAGTGTCAAAGAAGGAATACAACTCCTTATGGACTGGGCAAAAGAAAACAAGGATTTGTTTAAATAATTGGGTAATTAAATATGAGAAAAAGATTTTTTAAATTTTTCATTCTAATTTTTCTTTTCTTTCTTACTTTAACAGTTAATTTATACTTGCTAATCTGGGAAAAGGTACATAAGTTTCATATATTTCCTGGATCGTAAAAACAAAGTAAAGATAATATGAAGAAAAATAAAAAACAGGTTATGAAGAAAGAGAGAGAGAAACAGTTAAAGATTAATTTATTAGTGCTTCTTTTATCGGTTATTGTATCTTTTCTTATTTTTGAGGTTGTTTTTCGCATGATTGATTTTGCTGATTTGTCTATTTATGAAAATGCAAAATGGTTAGATAATGACGGAATGTATAAACTATCGAAAAATGATAAATTGGTTTGGGAATTTGATCCTAATAAAGGAGATATTAATTCCTATGGAATGAGAGACTATGAATACAAATTAATTAAGCCAGATAATACCTTTAGGATTGCTGTATTAGGAGATTCTATAACTATGGGGGCTTTTGTAAAAAAAGAAGATACTTATGAGAATGTCCTCGAGAGAACATTAAATGAAAATAATGACAAAAAAAAATATTCAAAGATAGAGGTTCTAAATTTTGGAGTTACTGGTTATAATGTTTTCCAGTATGAAGAAACATTAAAAACAAAGGTTTTAAAGTTTAATCCAGATGTCATAATTATTGGGTTTAGTGCTAATGATTTTATTTATACCCCTATTAGCTTAAAAAAAGATAATGAAACCCTGTTGATTATTAATTATTTTCAAGATGATCTACTCTTAAATAATAAAGTTAGTTGGTTTATGTTTAGAAATTCAAAATTTTTCCGGTTTGTATACAAAAGATTAAGTGAAACACTCATATTTAAAGATTGGAACCCTGAAACACCCATTTATTTACATTTATTGATGTATAGAGACAGTGGATTTAAATCCTTAACAAATATAAAAGAAATAGCAAACCAAAACAATATTAAATTAATTTTGGCTATTTTCCCATACTTTATAGACAAAAACTATAATATGGCTCCCCAATCTTCTGTTGTATATGATGAGGTAGAGGAATTTTGTAAAAAAAATAGTATACTTTATATATCTTTTTTCGAAGTATTTAAATGGTATAATTTGAGTGAGATATATTCAATACCTTATGATGGTGTGCATCCCAATAAGAAAGGTAATGAGATAGTAGGTAAAGAATTATATAAGTTAATCAGTGCTGTTACATAAAATCTAAGACAAAGAAATTATCCAAAAGTAAAAATGAACAAGAAAAAAAGAAGAATAAAAAAGAAAAATTTGATTATTTTTTTATTAGTCTTAGTTATAACATTTTTATTTATTCTATTTAATCAATCTGAAAAGAATTTTGATAATAAGGTTTTTTTTGATGGTGCTAGTGAAGATTATAAATGTCCTGATTGCAATGTGATACTTATCACTGTGGATGCATTGAGGCCAGATCATTTAGGTTGTTATGGCTATGAAAGAAATACTTCTCCCAATATTGATAAACTAGCTAAAGAAGGAGTTTTATTTACTCAAGCAATTAGTCAGTCGTCATTTACGAATCCTGCTTTACCGTCACTAATGACTTCGATGTATCCGGATGTACATGGAGTAAGAGGATGGGGAGATTATATTAATCCTTTAATTTTAACATGGGCACAATTTCTAAATAACAATGGTTTTTATACTGGTGCTATCTGTGCCGAAGATTTTTTTGTTGCCATTTTGGGATTAGAGGGAGGTTTTGATACCTTAAGCAAAGGTATTGATCTTACTGCTGAGAATATCACAAGAGAAGCAGTGTTATGGCTTGAAAAAAACAAAGATAAAAAATTCTTCCTTTGGTTGCATTATTTTGATCCACATGAACCATATAGGCCCCCCACACATATTAAAATTGAGCCCGAAAATGTAAGATTTAAAGACGATGATAAACAAGTGCCTATTTTAAATGAGAGACCATCCGATCCTGACATATATGGGGGATTAGGTGGGATTGCAGAATATGCGGTTGTCGAAGGAATGAGAGATAAAGGATATTATATCCTTTTGTATGATAAAGAGATAAAATATGTTGATGAACAGATAGGGATATTATTAAAAAATTTGGAAGAATTGGGATTAGATAAAAATACTTTAATAATTATAACTGCAGATCATGGTGAGGCTTTAGGAGAACACAATCTCTATTTTACTCATGGCATGTTTTTATATGATGAACTTCTGAAAGTCCCATTGATCATGGTAGGAGGATTTTTACCTAAGAATGAAATTATTAAAGCACAAGTAGAGTCGATTGATATCTTACCCACAATTATGGATATTTTAAGGATAAATTATAATAAAAGAGGTATAGAGGGGATTAGTCTTCTACCAACTCTATATTCAAAAAATAAAAATGATAAATATGGGGAATCATATGCATTTAGTGAATTTGAAGATAAGAAATCGATTCGATCCCCTGAATGGAAGTTGATATATACTTCAAATAGTGAAGAATATGAATTGTATAATTTGAAAGAAGATCCTCAGGAATTAAATAATCTTGCGGACATAGAAAAAGATCAATTTAAATTAATGAAGGAAAAACTAGAAGAGTGGGTGTCTCGTGAAAAAGAAAATATCAGCTCTTTAACAAAACCCCTTGATGAGGAAACAAAGGAAAAATTAAGAAGCTTAGGATATTTACAATGAGATAAAATGAACATTTTAATGATACATCCTCATGATATTTACTCTAGTTTAGAGCCATGGACTGTGAGGATTACTTCAATTGCGCAGGAGCTTGTAAAGAAAGGCCACAAAGTTAAATTGGTTTATTTTCCCTTGCCAGCTAATGAGAGGGGAAAACTAAGATGCAAGGAATTCAAGGAATTTGAAGCAATTCCATTCAACAGAGGAAAATGGTCTTTTATAAAGAATATTGTTAGGATGTATAAATTAGCAAAAGATGCGAACATAATCCACTTCCAGAAGTGTTTTGCAATTGCTTCTTTGCCAGCTTTGTTTGCAGCTTATTTAAGAAACAAGCCAGTCCACTATGATTGGGATGATTGGGAATTGAAAATATATGAGTTTGGCCCTCCATCAAAAATTGTCGGTTTTTATCTAAATATAATGGAAACACTTATCCCAAGGTTAGTTGACACTTTATCTGTATCAAGTAAAAATATAAAAAGATTAGCTCTAAAAAGAGGAGCAAAAAACAATAGAATAGTTGAGGCCCATGTCTGTGCAGATCTTAAAAAATTTAATCCAAGGATTAATGGCAAAGACATAAAAAAGAAGTATGGTATAAATTCTCCAATCGTACTTTATCTTGGCCAGTTGCATGGAGGGCAATATGCAGAACTTTTATTAAGGGCAGTAAGAATTATATCTGTTAAAAAGCCAAATACAGTTTTTATGATTGTGGGCAGTGGAGCTGATTTAAGAAGATTAAAAGATTTGGCAAAAGAACTAAGAGTTGATGATAAAGTAATATTCACTGGTGCGATTAAATATAAGCTTGTTCCAAAGTATATAGCTGCAGCAGATGTTGCTGTTGCATGTTTTGAGGACAATGATTTAACGAGGTCAAAAAGCCCATTGAAGATAGTTGAGTATATGGCAGCAGGCAAGGCCATTGTTGCAAGCAATGTTGGCGAAGTTCCAGTAATGCTTGATGGTTGTGGCATGTTGACAAAGCCAGGGAATGTTTACTCACTTGCAAGAGGGATAATAAGGTTTCTTGAAGATGAGAAGCTAAGAAAGGGATGTGAAAGAAAGGCAAGAAAAAGGGCTGAAAAGGAGTATAAATGGGAGGTAACTGCAAATAATCTTTTAAGGGCTTATGAAATTGCAAAAAATATAAGATGAGAATAGCGCTAATTTATCCTCCGTTTGGGAATATAGAAAATCAGCCAAATATAAAGGCAGTTGCAGATAATTATGGGCTTTTTCCCCCATTAAGTCTGGCATATGTAGCAGGCATTTTGCAGCATGCTGGTCACAAAGTTAAGTTGATAGATGCAAATGCACTTCGCCTTTCTAAGCTAGAGGTATTAAAAAAAGTAAGAAATTTTAATCCAGATTTGCTGGCATTTACAGTTACAACCTACTTATTTTATCCTGTTTTGAAATGGATTAGGTATCTTAAAGAAAATATTGATGTAAGGGTATTGATTGGTGGTGTTCATATGGGCCTTTACCCAAAAGAGACACTATCACATAAAGAAATTGACTATGGAATTATTGGTGAAGCAGAAGAGACATTGCCAGAGCTGATAAATGCTTTAGAAACAAAGAACTCATTAAAAAATGTGAGAGGAATCTGTTATAGGGAAGATAATAAGGTAGTGGTAACTCTTCCAAGAGACTTAGTTAAAAATCTTGATACTATTCCATTTCCACTCAGAGACCAATTGCCAAACAATAGATATTGTTCTTTTGTTTCAAAGAGGAAAAATTTTGCTACAATGATTACTGCAAGAGGATGTCCTTTTAAATGCATATATTGTGAACAGGGAAATAATTCTTACAGAATGAGGTCAGCAGAAAATGTAGTTGATGAAATGGAAGACTGCTATAATAACTATAAGATAAGAGAGATAGATTTTTTTGACCCTGAGTTTACTATTAATAAAAAACATGTTATTAGTATATGTAAGGAAATCAGAAGAAGGGGCATAAACATAGCCTGGTCCTGCAGGTCAAGGGTAGATACAGTTGATAATGAAATACTCATGGAAATGTCAAAAGCAGGCTGTTATAGAATATATTATGGTATTGAATCAGGTGTTCCGTCCATATTAAAAACATTAAAGAAAGGCACAAACCTTGAAATTATTAGAAAAAGTATTGCACTAACAAAAAAGAACAATATAATGGCTTTTGGGTATTTTATGATTGGGTGTCCTGGAGAAACAAAAGATACCATCAAAAAAACTGTTAGGTTTGCAAAAGAGCTTAATCTGGATTATGCCCAGTTTTCAAAGGTAAGCACCTTGCCTGAAACAGAGCTTTATGAACTGCTAAAACCCCAATTAGGTTATGATTACTGGCAAAAATTCATATTAGATGAAAAAAATAGAATAATACTTCCAAGATATAGGTGTAGCTTGTCAGAAGAGGAAATTGAAGAAGAGGTTAGGAAAGCATATATGCAGTTTTATTTTAGGCCAGTTCAACTGATAAAAAAGATTTCAAGAACAAAATCATTTGATGAAATTAGAAGGGATTTTAAAGCCGCATTTAGCATGGTATTTTCCAGATAAAAGCAACAATAATTTATATAAGCTGATTAATTAAAAAATCATGTGCGGAATCTGCGGATTTTATGGATTAAATGATAAAGAACTCTTGAAGAGAATGAGTCATATCATGACTTATAGGGGTCCTGATGATAATGGTTTCTTTATTGATAATAACATTGGAATTGCCAATCAGCGCTTAAGTATTATTGATTTAAAGACAGGGCACCAGCCAATACACAATGAAGATGAGTCAATTTGGATAACATTCAACGGAGAGATATATAATTTTAAGGAATTAAGAGCTGTTTTAGAAAAAAAAGGGCACAGGTTTTATTCTAATAGTGATACAGAGGTTATAGTCCATGCATATGAAGAATATGGTAATAGTTGTGTTAATCATTTTAATGGCATGTTTGCATTTGCAATATGGGACTCAAATAAAAAACAGTTGTTTTTGGCAAGAGATAGGCTTGGAATTAAACCTTTGTATTACATTTTTTTCGATGAAAAATTCCTTTTTGCTTCTGAAATAAAATCATTATTACAATATGAAGTAACTAGTAGGGAAATTAATTACAATTCCTTAAACAATTTTTTTACATTTAGGTATGTTCCTGGAGAAAAAACAATCTTAAAAGGCATTAATCGATTATTGCCTGGTCATATATTAATTTATAAAAATAAGCAGATTAAAATAAGCAAATACTGGGATTTGGATTTTTGCCCAACTAATGAAAAAATTGATTATTATGTCAATAATCTTAGAAGCTTAATTAAAGATTCTGTTAAGAAAAGATTAATAGCTGATGTTCCATTAGGAATATTTTTATCTGGAGGTATTGATTCAACTGCTATTTTGTCATACGCTAACGAATTCTCAGATAAGCAGGTAAAGACTTTCAATTTAAGTTTTTGTGATTGGCCTGACAACGAGCTTAAGCACGCAAAACTTGCCTCAAACTTCTTTAACACAGATAATGATGAAATAATAGTAAAGCCAGACATAATAAAAAAACTTCCAGAGGTTATATGGCATATGGATGAGCCTGTTGCTGATCCAACAGCAATTCTTAATTATGTTTTAGCTGAAAAGGCCAGCAAGTCAGTAAAGGTTATTTTGACTGGTGAGGGAGCAGATGAAATCTTTGCAGGCTATGAGCAGTATAAGATAATGAATCTTGCAAAAACTTATAATAAAATAGTTCCAAAATTTGTTCAAAAAAGCTTAATCCAAGGGCTTAAGATTTTGCCAAAAGAAACTTTTTTCATGAAATTGTCAAACTACTTGTCAAGCATCAACAACACGCCTAAAAGTTATGTTGAGCTATTATCAATATTTGACAAATCGGAGAAAGAATTTTTATATTCTGAGGATCTAACAAGAAAAATAGGCAGTCTAGACTCTGACTTAAAATCAGTAAGTTGTTACTTTAAAAATTCTTATGATATGCTTAACAAGATGCTACTTTCAGATATTAAGACATGGCTCCCAAACAATATGCTTATAAAATTAGACATGATGTCCATGGCACACTCTATTGAAGCAAGGGTTCCTTTTTTAGATCATAGAATAGTTGAATTCTCATCAAAAATACCTACAAAACTAAAACTAAAAGGATTGAATGAAAAGTTTGTCTTAAAAAAATCAATGACAAAAAAGATTCCTAAAGAGATTTTGAAAAGGAAAAAACAGAGATTTTTTGTGCCACTTGACTTTTGGTTTAAAAATAACATTGGTTATATAACAGATAACCTCTTTTTAGAGTCTGAGTTTTTAAGAAAAAACTTTAACAAAAGATTTATTCTAAAATTGTTGGATTATCAGAAAAACAGCTCGCATAAAACTATTTTAAAACATAATCAATTACTAAAATTATATTATCCAAGGCAGATATGGAGCTTACTAACTATTGCTATGTGGCATGAAACCTATATTGAGAATGATTCAACCAAACCTTTAAATATGCTTTCTGTTTGACAACTTTTATGAGCCAATATTTAAGTGTCATAATTCCTGTCTATAATGAAGAAAAAAATATCTTTCCGTTATTTAACAGATTAAAAAATGAATTAAATAATATAAAAAGATCTTATGAGATAATCTTTGTTGATGATGGTTCTAACGATAAAACTTTTTTTAACATCAGTAAGATAAAAAAAGAAAACAAGAATATTGTTATAACACACTCAACTAAAAATCAAGGATTATCATCAGCACTAGGTGCTGGTTTTAAAAAAGCCTCTGGTAATATAATTATTACAATGGATGGGGACTTGCAGAATGATCCCAAAGACATAAAAAAACTTCTAAAAGAACTTTCTAAAGGTTATGATGTTGTGTGTGGCTGGAGGTATAAGAGAAGAGATTCTTTATTTATAAAAGAGATTCCTTCAAAAATATTTAACTTTTTACTTAAGTCTCTATTCAAATTAAAGATTCATGATTCAAGCTGTACCTTAAGGGTATATACAAAAAAATCAATAATGGGTCTTGAATTATTAGAAGGAATGCACAGATTTATCCCACTAATATTAGCAAAGAGAGGCTGTAAAATAGGAGAAGTCAAAGTAAATCATTATCCTAGAATATATGAAAAAGCAAAATATAACTCTCCAAAAAGGTTTTTTAGAGGAGCTGTTGATTTAATTAGATTAAGGTTTCTGTGAACTATACTTCCTTTTGTAAATCAAGGTGCTTGAATAATTATTTTTTGGATTTGGTTCGCTTTTGTATATTAGCCTAAATTGATGCAAGTATTTTTCCTGTAAATCAAACATGGATTTTATAAATTGTTCCACTAATTCTTTGTTAGATGACACATGTTCAAACCAAAATGTACTTTTATTTTTGGTAATGATAATATTGCCATTGACCGTGTTTTTTGCATATTTTTAGGTAAACTATTAACACTTACATCTAAATCATTTCTTTTTTTATATTTTCAGGAAACATCTTGTAGCATAAAAATATTTTTTAAATGCATCTTTAGATTTTAGTTCTTTTAAATTTCTCCATAATACCTTAGGAGTAATATAATATGTTTTATATGCATAATTATATAATTTTTGCATTTCTTTTTTGCCAACTCTTGGATTTACATAAACTGGATTATCAAAGTTATATCCATTAAAATCACTCCATCTTGCCTCTTTATTTAATCCACCATCTTCCTCACACAACTTGTATAATTTTGTTTTTGGAAATGGGATGGGAAGATAAAATAAAGCTAAATGAGTAGCTAGTTTTTTTGCATATTTTATTGTATTTAGTGCATCCTTCTTATTCTCTCGGGGCCAGCATATTATATAATTAGCTGAAACAAAATAACCTAATTTTAGAGCTAGATTAACTGCCTTTGTATTTTGTTCTACAGTAACTCCTTTTTCTATACTATCTAAAGTTTTTTGATTTCCGCTTTCTATTCCAAAGGTTATTCCCCAGCATCCAGAAGCTTTCATTTTCTGTAATAATTCTTCATCAACTGTATCTGTTCTAGAATAACAACTCCAAGGAAGCCCTAATCCTTTCTTTACAATTAAATCACAAAAATCATTTACCCATTGTTTATTTACTGTAAATGTAGAATCAAAGAAAGCAATTCCTTTTGTATTAAAATTATTTTTAAGATATAACATTTCTTCTACTACCCTCTTAGGATCTTTATATCTCACTTTCCTTCCGTGAACTGCACAAGCATTACAAAATCCACAATTATAAACACATCCTCTCGAAACCAACATTGTTTTTGTTGGAAAGACTTTTGCAATTGTTACTTGTGTTTTATATTCATCCATTGGAAATAAATTATAAGCGGGCAAAGGAAGAATGTTAATATCTCTGATTAATTCTCTAGGCTCATTAATTATTATCTCCTTATCTTTTCTATATGCAATTCCTTTAACCTTTGAAAGGTTCTTAATGTTTTCTAAAATCTTTAAAAAAGTTATTTCCCCTTCCCCCATACAAATAATATCTAAATCCTCACATTCCTTTAATGTCTCTTCAGGCAACAAGGTTGCATGGACGCCACCAAGGATAACTTTTGAGTTTGGTAGGGTTTGTTTTATTAATTTAATAGTGCTAGTAACAAAATCCATAGTCGCTGTGCAGGAAGTCAAACCAATAACATCAAAACCATTTTGTTTTAAGAACTCTTCATAATCTTTTTTAGTAAGCTTTTCTATTTGTGGTTCTATAAATTTTATATCTTTAAAACCATTTTTGATACAGTAGGATGCAATACTAGCTAATCCATAAGAGAACGTATTTGACCCTGCACCTTTTTCGAATTTTCCCCATATTGCTTCTCTTGGGCATAGTGGTTCTGATAATAAAATTTTCATGTTTTAATTTGTCTTTTATATTTTTAGTAAACTTATTATTTTTAGTTATATATAAATGTTGTATTTGTTCCGCCAATGCCTTCATTAAATACCTTACACTTAATTTCTGAACCTCTATTATTTAATATTCTCTTAAGTTGAGTAGACCATGAATACTCGCTACTTCTCTCAGTGGTTGATTCCCCCTAAGAACAATATCTTATAATCTGCATCAGAACCTTCTTTGTTCATAGACCTTTGATATGATGAAAACACAAACCAGCCAATGCGCAAATCTAATTTAAAGATAACAAATACCAACAAAATCCCAAACAGAATCAACCCTATTTTTTGCTTTGTTGTTGTTTTCAGTTGTTTTTTATTAGTCTTTTGCATATTTCTCGCTGTTCATTTACTTTACATATTAAAACAATGCATAGATAAAAGGGGATACTGCACTACTTTGCCCAAATATAATCAATATGCCTACTAAAATAAGCATTATGATTATTGGTGCAAGCCACCATACTTTTCTTACTTTCAAAAAGTCCCAGATTTCTCCTATTAAAAATTTATTTTTTGCCATTTTTAATTTCTTCCTTCAATATTCATATTTTTTAGTATAACATTAGCAACATTCTCCGCTATTAACCTATTGCCCTTGGGTGTAGCATGACCAAAAGTGTCTGTCATATGATCAATGAAATAATCTTCGTATTTTCCAGTTTCCAAGGCTTCTTTAAAGTTTTCTTCATTATTTACAAAAATTATATCTTCATCTCCTTCAAACATGTTTTCTAATTCATTAATATCTAGTGTTGGATACTGCATTGCTATGTACTTTATTCCACTTTTGTTTAATTCTTTGTATAATTGTTGGTAGTGATATTTAATTATACTTGAATCATAAACATCTTGTACTTTAAATAAAATTCCTTTTTTATCATATAAAAATTTTTCAATCTTTTCACTAGAACTGTTCGTTGCCCTATAAACATTACACAGGTGGCTGTATGCTTCTTCATTTTTTGGGTTTATCTCAATAGCTCTTTTCAGTAATTTTTCAGCATCCTTAAGTTTATTTTGCTTTAAATAAATCCACCCCAACCAAGCATAAACTCTATCATTCCTTTCATTTATCTCAAGAGACCTCATAAACATCTTTTCCGCTCCATTAGTATCATTTATTCTTACATATATAAATCCTAAATCCTCATATGCTTTCCAATTATTGGGATTTATTTCAAGAGATGTTATAAACATTTTTTCTGCGTTTTTAATATCCCCTTTTTTTAAGTATTTTTTCCCATCTTCAAAATATTTGTTGTATTCTGATTCTTTCAATACATTATTGCTATTTACATTTTGTATTTTGTTTTTCCAAGTTTCAGACAGTATCCTACCTAACTTATACGCCCTCAAATCTCTAAGAATAAGAATAATCTTCACTTTTAAATTCTCTTCATATTTAATTAATCCTACATCATTACTTCCCATCATTGTGATTACCATATCTGGCTTGTATTTGTCTAAATTATTCTTTAATCGTGCTAATATAAATGCAGTATTTGTTCCACCAATACCTTCATTAAATACCTTAAATTTAGTTTCTTTACTTTTATTGTTCAAAATGACTTCAAGCTGTACAGGCCATGAATACTCACCTTCCATTGCAGTTGTAGACTCACCTAAGCACAAAATCCTATAATCTGCATCAGAACCTTCTTTGTTCATAGACCTTTGATATGATGAAAGCACAAACCCACCAATGCGCAAACCTAATTCAAGGATAACAAATGCCAACAAAATCCCAAATAGAATTAATCCTATTTTTTGCTTTGTTGTTGTTTTGATTTGTTTTTTGCTAGTCTTTCGCATATTTTTCACTGTCCCACATATCTTTTTGGTTATCTTCGCGTTTTATTAAAAATTTATCCATAACGAGATAATCAATGCCTGTTCCCATCATGCACTTATAGGCATCAGAAGGTGTGCACACAATCGGCTCACCTCTTATGTTAAATGATGTATTAATTAAAATTGGCATGCCTGAAAGTTTGCCAAATTCTTTTATTGTGTCAAAATAAAGAGAATTCTGTTCTCTTCTTATTGTTTGTAGCCTTCCTGAGCCATCAACATGAGTTACAGAAGGTATTTTATTGTGCCACTCCTTCCTTATTGGATAAACCATCAGCATAAAATTTGTTGGTTTAGAAATTGGATTATCACAGTCAAAGTATTTTAAGGCATCATCCTCACATACTACAGGTGCAAAAGGCCTGAATTTTTCCCTATGTTTTACCTTGCTGTTTAGTAATTCCTTTGCTTTTGGATTGCATGAATTTGCTAATATGCTTCTACTGCCTAAAGCCCTCGGGCCCCATTCCATTCTGTCCTGGAACCATCCAATCACTTTATTATCATAAATTAATTTTGCTGTGGTTTTTATCAGCTCTTTTTCATCTTTAAATTCTGAATATTGGATGTTGTTTTTGTCTAAAAATTTCTTTATATCTTCAGTTGAAAAATTTGGACCAAGAAAAGCATCTTTTAAAACAAAATTTCTTTTGTGTCCTAAAATTGTATGATAAATATAAGAAGCAACTCCAATACTTGTTCCGCCATCACCTGGATCTGGCTGAGTCCAAAAATGTTCAAAAGAGGTGTTTTTTAATATTTTTCCATTGGCTACGCTGTTCAATCCACAACCGCCTGCTAAAACAAGGTTTTCACATTTAGTTTTATTATAGACATGATTCAGCATTTTAAACAATACTTCCTCGTAAATCATCTGCAATGCAGCAGCTATGTTCTTATGCCTTTGTATTAGCTCTGATTCAGGCTTTCTTACTGGGCCGTCCAAAAGACTACATAGCTTTTTAGATGACATCCTATCAGCAAAATGATAGACAAAATAACTCATATCAAGCCTGTAGCTTCCATCACTCTTAATATCAATGATTTTCCTCAGTTTTTTGTAATACTTGTTTTTCTCCTTGTCCATCAATCCGTAAGGACTAAGGCCCATAACCTTGTACTCAGAATTATTGACCTTAAAACCAAGGTATGATGTAATTGTGGAATATAATAATCCTAAGGAACTTGGAAATTTGATTTCTTTTATTAAATGAATATGATTTTCATTTCCAATGCCATAGGCTGTTGTTGTCCACTCTCCAACGCCATCTATTGTTAATATTGCTGCTTTCTTGAAAGGACTGAGCAAAAAGGAGCCTGCTGCATGTGCCAAATGATGTTCTATAAAAAGAATATCTCCCTTATATTTTAATTTTTTTTTTATTGTTTTTGTTATTCTTATTTTTTCATTTACCCATGAAGGCATCGAGCTTAAGAATGTTTTGAAGCTTAATGGAAACATCTCTAAATGCTGTGACAAAACTCTTTCAAGTTTAAGAAATGGTTTTTCATAAAAACCAATATAGCTAATATCTTTAATTGTGATTTCTTGACTTTTTAGACAATAGTTAATTGCATTAACAGGAAAAGAAATATCATGCTTTTTCCTTGTAAATCTTTCCTCTGCAGCAGCAGATATAATAACTCCATCCTTTAATAATGCAGCAGATGCATCGTGATAATAGCAGCTTATTCCTAAAACATACATTTTAACATTCCTCAAAATTGTCTGTAATATTCTTCAATCTCCTTATTTTTTAAGTTTAAATTATGCCAATATGAATCTTTTTTCTTTTTCATATCTAAGAAATGCTTACTAAATAGCTTAGCAACTATTGAAGTCAAACCAACCCCTATTAAGTAAACTATTGATAGCAGAAGAAAGTTAATAATTGTGCTTATATTATCACTAAAATCTTTAATTCCTTTTTGAAACCCATTGAAAAACTGTTTTGGTTTTTTCATTCTAGAAACCTCTTAATAACAATTCCGATTAGAGTAATAGTAAATGTAATTATCATTATGTAAGAATAAGACCAAGAGCTAGGAATTTTGTTTAGTAATGTTAATGCAAAAAATAGAATTGTTGTAAATAAGAAATAAGCAAATACATAACCTATTTTTTCACCAAATCTTTCAATTGAGTTATTTTGTTCAAAAATCATAACCAATTAAAAAAGTTAGGTGTTTATAAATGTTTTTATGGCATAATGGCTGTGTGTTATCCCAAAACTGCTTTACATCTCGAAACTGCTTTACAATTTGTTAGTTCTTCCCATACTTCTTTTGGTGTTTTGTAGTTTAGGCTCATGTGTGGTCTGTTTTCATTGTAATTCTTAATGTTTCTTTTTTGTATTGTTTAACAACGCAAACACGCTTTTTGAAATTTAACTTGTACATATACATCACCAAATGTGATGAATGAATTATAAACTAAAAACGTGATAGCACAACCACAGCTTAAAACAAAAGGTTTAAATATTTAACAATATCTGTTCTTACATAAAATTTTCTTTAAAAAGAGGTTTTGATGAAAAAAAAGAATCTTACAAAGAGAATAAAAGAAAAAATTGGAGAGTTTTTTAAAGAAGAAGAATATGAAGATGAAGAAGAGATTAATTTGAAGACATTAATTATTATATTTTTAATTGGTTTTACTATAATTATTTCTACTTATTTATACAGCAACAAAGATTTTAAATTTATTGGTTCTGGTCTAGACGAAAAGAGTGAATTTATTGATTTTGAAGATTATTCCATTGGAGAAAATATTTTAGAAAATTCAAATTTCCTTGACGGAAAGAATCATTGGAATACTCCTGATGGTGGTGAATTTTCCAATGATTCTGTATCAGAAAGAATAGTGAATAAACAAGATTATTATTCTCCTACAACAAGTCTTCAGATAAACTGCTCCCAGCCCCCCTGTAGGATTAACTATGGTACAAAACCCCATTCAATAATATTAGATTATCCTTATGACCTCAAAAGTGAAACTTGGATAAATATTAAACCAAAAATTAAAGGGAGTATTGAACCAGAAACCAAATTAATGTTAAGTTATTGGTATAAAGGGAATAATCATGTATTTTATTTTATGGGTTTAGATAAAAATGGAAATTTTGATAATCTAGAAGAAATAGAAAACCAGGATTCAACAGAATGGGTTAAAAATGAATTGATTGTTACTATCCCAAAAGATAAAATAGCTATTGGAATAGAAATAACTATGAATTTTGAAGGCACTTTGTTAGTTGATGATATTAGATTAGAAAGGATTGAATAAATCACAATAAATCTAAAAATTAATTAATGCCTTTATGCTCATAGAGCTGTACTATTTTTCCATCAGAATTACTAGTTTGATAAATTATCTTAAAATTTTTCTTAAACTTATTAGAATCCCGAAGGTATAAACAAATTACATAATAATTTTCACTGTATAAAGAAAAAAAAGGCTTAACTTCCTTATTAAGTGACGGCACTATAAGAAAGTCAAAATTGTATATCCATTCAAAATCTTTTTCTTGGTATGGTTTGTATGAAAGGTTTGTTGGAACATGAAAGGTCTCATAAAAAGTAGAAAAGTGATAGGAATAAGATGAAGAAGAAATATTCATTAGTCTCAGATAATATTCTAACACATGAGGATAAATATAATAAGAATTATACAAAAAGAAGGTTTTTACTTCTGTAGAATTTTTAGCAATTAATGTGCTATAAATAACTTTTGATATCTCTTTTATTTGCTGCTGATCCTTTAAAGCATAAAACCTTGAATTTTTTGAAAAGTACCATGGATCATCCTTATTTTTTGAAAAAAGATTAATTTTATTTGTTCGAATAATAATTGGACCTGGTTCTTCTACCCATGATTGAGCACCTAAATCAATAGTTATTGTTCTGTTGAAGCTTTGAATTGGTAAAATGTAAAATAATCCTCCTACAATTACAACAATTAGGAAAACATATTTGATAATTTTTGGAGATTTTAATATTCCTTTAGCCATAATAAAAGAAATTGGGATTAAAAGTGATGTTGTAACTAGCCAGTTTTTCAATGGAATTAAGGTATAAAAGATGTATGGAATTAAGAAAATAAAGAAAAATAATAAATCTTGTTCATCAATTTTTCTTTGTTTGTAATATCTAACAAAAAGAAATATAACAACAAAAACAAAAATTAAAAAATTTAAAAAACACAATTGAGAATTAATTAAAAATATTAAATAAAAGAATATGTTACCAATAGCGCTTAAAATGTTTTCTGACGTATGCCTACTAAACTCTAATGAATACGTACTTGTAAGAAATATAAGTTTACTAGCGTACCATACTATTGCTAGCAGGAATGCAACTATCATTGAATCTAGGAAATTGTTCATAGCAAATTTTTTTGTGAAGATTATCAGAAATAGTAACAGATAAAGCAATATTATAATTATGAAAAAAGCATTACTTAAATGAGGTTTGTTAGCCAATATAATTAAGTAAGCAATTAATAAAGAAATAATTACTTTTACTGCAACAATTATAATATTTTGTTTCTTTATCTTGAATTTGGTTTTAAATAATTTCTTAACAGAAAAGAGTTTTTTAACAATGTTCAGTTTAAAGAAGATAAAGAAGAGAGGAGGAACAATTATGTATGGTAGGCTTGTATACCTTGTCAAAAGGCAGAGCGCAAAAGAAAACCCATACAGCAATGAAAAAAACCTGTTTTTAAAATAATCTGAGTATACAAAAAGCGTTAAATTAAGCATTATAAGGCTTACTAATATAAATTGGGCATAGGTTGTTCTTGAAAAAATTATTATTGGAGGCAGTGTGGATAATATAAAAGCAGCCAGAAGCCCTGTTTTTTCATTGTAAAGCTTTTTTCCAAGAAAAAAGCATGATAAAACTAAGATTGGCCAGAAAAACAAGTTAACATAGAATGCACTATCATCAAAAGGACCAAATATTCTAAAAGAGAGGTACATTAATGAAGGAATAAAGGGAGGATAATCTAAGTATAAAATTGTTTTAAATAATTCTAAACCATGTAAATCTCTAAAGTATAAGTTTGCTGAGTAACCTAATAGAACTTCATCTTCATAAGTGATTGGTCTTTCATCATTTTTTATCCAAGTAAGATTAACAAGAATTAAAACTCCTAGCAATAAAAAAAGAATCATATAATATTTATTAAATATTTGTTTTTTATTTTTAGGCTGCATAAAAGGTTAACCTCTTTATTCTATCGTAAATATTTTTGTTATTATTCTTTAATATTTTAGTTTTTTATATTTAACTATAAATAGTATCTTTTAAAGGAAAAATTTTTGTTTTTTTAAATATAATGCCCTAAAAAATTCTCCAGACTTTATTGGCAGTAAAATCTTAATGGGGTAACTTGCCATCCTTATAAATACTGCCTCTTTAATGGGTGTATTGCAACCTAAATATTTTAAGATATGTTTCCACATGTTTGCATTCAAAAATATTTTGTTTAAAAAAGATATGAAAACTGCAAATGAAAGCAGAAATAGGTTGATATCTTTAAATATTTTTATAATTTCAAAAAAATCTATTTTTGAGAATAGAAATATAAATATTAATAATAATAAAATAAAAAAATGTTTTATGAATTTGATTTTTTTCTTATTCATTTTTTATTTATTGAGTTCATTTATTTCAGCCAATATACTATGAGGATTATCAGTGATTGTGTTGTTAATCCCTTCCAATTCAGAGATGGTTATAAATTCATTATAAGAATCAATAAAGATTTTTTTGTTGCTATCATTTAAAATCAGTAGAGTTTTAGATAATTTTTCTTTATTACCTACTCGGATTAATCTATGAACAGCCCCCTTAATATAGTTCTCTTTATAAACATCTTCTTTCAATTTGTTTAGCCCTAAAATAAATATTTGTTCATTATTAACAAAATTAAATCCCGATTCATAAGCATTAATATTTGAATCAAATCTTTGTTTTAAAAATATATGCTCATTAAAGTTATCATTTAAAATTGTAAGCCCAAAATTTAAGAACAAGATAGAAGTTATTATAATAATTGTAATAATCTTATATATATTAAAAGTTTTAATTTGTTTTTTGATTTTATTAAAAAATCTCCTATAAATTGATATAAATGACAAATAGAAATATAATATCAATAAGAACTGAAGATGGACAACATAATAATGAGCCATTTGATGAGTACTGCTAAAACCATATGAATGAAGATGGATATTGAAAATTGATATTAATAAAAAAGAACTAATAAAATATAAACGTGTTATAAAAAATGTGAAATCTAGGATATTATTTTTATTAACTTTAAAAAATCTTTTATGTTTTAATCTTGTTATCTCGGTTATTATTATTGTTACAATTATTATCGTAGAAATTACATAGCTTTGAATTTTGGAAGATAGTAAGGAGATATTTATAAAATGATAAGATTGAATCAGGCTTATTAAAGTTTTAATAAATCTAGTGAATATGAATTCAAGAGAGATATTTGTGGATATCCCTTTTAGTAATGCGCTTACTGCAAATTCAGCAAAAATACTTGGTAATTTGTAAATTATATTATAAATAATATAAGGAAATAAACTAATTATAAAGCCTAAACAGAATAATAAGAATAATTTAAGTTTGACAAAAGCATTATTATTTTTTATTATTTTTGTTTTAATAATCCTATCAATTACAAATGCAAGATTAACAACTAAGATGGATAAATAACTGTAATTTGAATATAAAGCAATGCCATTGAAAATTCCAAATAAGAATAGGAATTGAGTGATAGTTAATTTATGGTAGTTAATAACAAAAAATAGACTTAAGACTATCATTAAAATAAATAAGTTAGTATTTCCTATTATAAAAAGGGATTTGTACAACAAATGGGGTGAGGATATAATAAACAAAGGGATTATTAAAAATATAAAAATAAAATTGCTTTTCTGAAATCTTTCTCCCTTTGATTTCAAAAATTTTGATTCAAAAATTTTTGCAAATATTTTAAGTAAAATTAAAAACCAAAAAGCTGAAATAATAATACCTAATAACTTAATAGATATAATTCTTGGACCTGTAATGAAAAATATTGGGATTAATAGTAAAGAGGTAATTTGACCACCCCCAGCATGAGGAGTATCTAAATACATAAAAAAGGGAATTTTAAATTTTCCAAAATAATACATATCTGAAGCCATTGATGCATGTTTATTTTCTTCTTCATTGAATACATAATCAGATTTGAGAATAAAGATTAATCTAATAACTATAAATAGCAATAATAAGAAAATTAATATTTTTTTTATATTTTTCTTTGATTGCATTTTTTGTTATTTACTAATTAAGGTTAAATAATCAAATAACCTGACTAGTCCAATTTAAATGTTTTTATTATTGCTATAACTAAACAAACTCTCTGCTCACAAATAATATTAAAAATAATATTAACAATGGTTTAATTTAAGTTGTTTTAATATTATTTCAGCATTGTTTTTAGTAAATTAGTTATAACTGATATATTTAATGAATACGCTAAATTAAGTTCTACATCCCTAGCACACCAACAGTAATTGCAACTAGTAATGTTCGTCCTATTTATTGCTTCCTCTAATCCGATAGTTATACAATTTTGTGGATTTATTTTTCCAACAAGCCTGCCACAGGGATAAATATCGCCATTGGGTTCAATACGATACCTAATTAGATTAGCACATTTTATTCTATTAGGCTTAGGCCAGTTTCTTAAGTGTCTTAATCCGGGCAAAGAATTTCCTACAAGGCAATTACTATTTTTCTTAAGGTTTATCAACCAATCAATTCTTCTTTTATAACTTTCTGCAGATGGTTTAAATCTCTCAATATTCTGTAGGTGGTATATAAGATAAACAGGCTGAAAATAAACAGAAATCCCATATTTCTTGGCTATCTTAATCACATATTCTAAATATTCTAAGTTTTGCTTTGAAATAACTGTTATAAAAGAAAGATTTATATTATTCTTTTTTGCAATTTCAATTGCATCTATAATTTGTTTATAAGACCCTTTTGATTTTAACTGGTCTTGAATCTTTTCTGGACCATCCAAGCTTAATGTTAAAGAACTTACATTTTTTATATCATTAACTCTTTCCTTTAATAAAGAACCATTGGAATTAATCCTTACAAGAATATCATTTTTTTTACAGTAGTCAACAATATTTCCAATATCATTTCTTAATAAAGGTTCTCCCCCAGTAAAAATTATTTGTATACAACCTAGTAGTTTAAGTTGATCTATGATTGAAAAAACCTGTTTTGTTGACAACTCATTTGTTTTCTTTTTCCATCCACCACAATATTTACATCGTTGATTACATCTATTTGTAATAGCCCAACTAATAACTATGGGAATTTTTTTTTTGAATAGTTTTGCCTTAGTAACTTCGATTCCCATCAACAACTTTTTTTTAAATTTCATCTGTATACTCCTATAAATTGCATCATAACCATTTTTTTAAATTAAGAATTGTTTCTGGATCAAATGCTAACAAACAATTCAATTCTAGGGTATTAGAACACCAACAAGTTTCACAAGAGGCCTCAGGAATATTGTTAAATGCTCCCTTAAATCCAAGGTTTAAGCAATTTAAAGTTTTAGTTTTATTTTCCATAATTGTACAGGGATAAAGATTCCCATTAGGAGCAATGCGGCAAAGGATTTTTCCAGCATAGCATTGCAATTGTGTTGGGTTTGGCCAATTAAGAATGTATTTGAGTCCCTTAATTGAATTAACAATATGCTTATTGCTCTTCTTCAAACTTATTAATTTATTAATCACACTTTTATATTTTGCAATTTTTGGTGATAAGCTAATTATATTTTTTTCTGAGTATGACAATATATTATTTACTGGCTGGAATATTACACCAACATCAAATTTTTTTGCTGTTTCTAAGATAAAATCAACATAATTAAGATTGTATTTAGTCAATGTTGTGATTAACATAACTTTAATACTATTGTTCTTAGCAACCTTAATAGCCCTTAACACATCTAAATATGACCCTTCCTGTCTCATAAAATCATGAATTTTTTCAGGACCATCAAAACTTATTTTGAGCAGATCTGTTCCTTTTATTTCCTTAATTCTTTTTGAAATTAATGTACCATTAGATGAAAGTGTCACATGGAAATCATACTTTTTACAGTAGTTTATTATTTTACCAATATCCTTTCTTAGCAAAGGCTCTCCTCCAATGAGTGACATCCTTTGAGTGCCCATTTTAGCAAGTTCATCAATAACCGAGAAAATTTGCTTAGTTGTTAATTCTTTTGATTTTATTTCCCAAACATTACAGTATTTACACCTATAATTACATCTGTTGGTTAAAGACCAACTTACTGCTAGAGGAATTTTTCTTTTAAAGAACTTTACTTTGATGATTGAGACTACAGCTGAAATTTTGTTTTTGAGTTTCATTTTTTATTAAATAAACCTTTTTATATCCTTTAAAATATTAAATTTGAAGCAGTATAGGTAACTAAGCTCTAAAGATCCACAGAAACCACACCCATTGCAATGAGGCTCTGGCATGTTATAAAATGCTTTTTTAAAGCCAACTTCAACACAGTTTAATGGCTTTTTAGCATAATTTATCCTATCACAGGGTATAACATTTCCATTTGTTTCAATCACGCAAAATAGTTTACCCGCAGCACATTCTGTTTTCTTCGGTTTTGGCCAGTTATAAATATAATTAAGGCTTATAATTGAATTTCTTATATGATTATTGTATTCCTTCTTCTCAATAATCAGTTTTTTTATTGCTTTCCTAAAATCTGCTTGTTTTGGAGCAATTTTGTTTATGTTGTCTTCCCCAACACCATCATACATTATTTCCAATGTCTGAAAGCCTACAACAGTATTATATTCCTTGCCTTTTTCTAGTAAAAAGTCAATCTTATTTATATTGAAGTTAGTTAATGTTGTTGCAAATGTAAATTTCAAATTATTTTTTTGTGCTACTTTTGCTGCATCAATAACTGTTTTATAAGATCCTTTACACCTTACAGCATCATGAATTTCTTCAGGACCATCTAAGCTTAGCTGAAGCAAATCAAGGCTTTTCAGTTCTTTGATTTTTTCTTTAACAAAAACACCCATTGAATTCATGCTTGTAGAGATTCCTTTTTTGTTACAGTAATTTAGTATTCTTCCTATGTCATTTCTTAGCATAGGTTCTCCACCACTAAAGGAAATTCTTTGTGCTCCCATTTTAGCAAGTTCATCAATAACAGAGAAAATTTGCTTAGTTGTTAATTCTTTTGATTTTATTTTCCAGATATTGCAGTACTTGCACCTAGAAATACACCTATTGGTTAATTTCCAACGGATTGCTAAAGGTAGAGGTTTATTGAATAGTTTTGATTTGATTATTGCATTTGCAGCCAATAACTTGTTTTTAAGTTTCATTTTTTGTAAATAGCATTTCAATTCCTGCTATTATATACCTTTTTAGTTCGCCAAAAGATTTATTCCTAAAAGGGTCTTTATTATATATTTTGGGTTTAAGTATATCTTTATATACATTTCCTTCACGTAATAATTTATCTCTTTTTCAGTTAAATCATACCATATGTTTGGAAATCTTTTTCCTTTCCAATAACAAAATCTCTCCAGTAATCCTTGCCTGTCTTTTTTTTCAATTCATCATCTAAATGAATATATGGCTTTGCAATAGTTCTCATTAGTTAGGTATAATCTAAATTCAAACTTTTTGCAAACCTGATTGTTTCCTCAATAGATTCTTTTGTTTCTTCAGGGTTTCCTATCATAAAATAACCTCTTTTTTATTGTAAACATTAGTTTAATGGTTGTTTAATACTTTAATCTTTCTATAACAATTAATTATAAATATTTCATTAACACATCAACTAACTAAGTTGTATTAAGTAATCTTTGAATTCTTCTTCTTGCATTGAATAACCATCTTTACATAAAGATTTTTTATCCTCATAAGGAATAAAATTGCAAAGATTTACTCCAAGTTCATTATTATAAAATAGATGGATGCCAAAACCATATAATTTATAATCTATATTTTGATCTCCTAAAAATTGAGATTTTTCTCGTTCTCTTGATTTAAAACCTTTCTCCAAAGAGGAACTTATCATATGATTGTTAGTTAAGATGTATAATTTTCTTGCACTTAAGTTTGTTTTATAAATTTCAACAAATCTTTCATGTATTCCAACTCTATCAGAAAGACTACCCACCCTATTCTCATTCCCAAGGTTATAGTTCACAAAATTATTATTCTCGCTAAGAGAGGTTAAGACGCTTAAGTTTATTATCAAGTTTATTAAAATGAAGGCATAAGCTAGTATTCTAAATATTTTTTTATGATAAACAAAACAAGAGATTAAAATGAAAGAGATAAATAAAAGTAGCTTAATATAATGGGTACTAATTGATATTGCCCTATAAAGATTATCTAACCATCTGTGAGTTAAAAATAATTCCATTAAAATAAATATTATAGGGAATATAGCAAAAAGAAAAATAGGTTTTATTTTTTTGTTAATAATCGAGTTGAGTATAAAATATAAACTTGAAATTATAAGAAGAAAAATGTAAATAATAAAAGAAATGTTAGATAAAAGACCTATAGTTTGTACATCAAGAAGGTTATTAAAAAGAGAATAATGAAAAGTTGGAATAAAAGGTATTTTAGTATAAGTTAGATAAGTAGGAATAATGCCTATTTTATAGTTTATCAACCCAATAAAATTAGGCTCATGGGGAAAGTGGCCTTTATCTTCTAAAGAGTTATATATAAAAAAATAAGCTGGAGAAAAAATAATTAGTGTTATAAAAAAGATTATTATGTAAGGTTTTAGATTTTTAAAATCCAAGATTTTTTTCTTTGAGTGAAAATTATTCTTAAGTAAAGTATATACCCCACAACAAGGCCATAAGATGAAATAGTAAGGAAATATCAATGGATAGAAAGCTAACAAAATCATGCTATACTGTCTTATTTTTGCTTTTTCGTTGAAGAACATAAAAAAGAAAGGTACTAATAACAAAAGTATCAAATTATTTCCCATGGTGTCCTCTGATAAAGTTGAAATTGTAAATCCTATTGGACTAATGACAAACATCAAGCTAGAAAAAATAGCAATATTTCTATTAAAGTATTTTTCAAGGAAAAGAAATAATGACATCATGATGATGAGGCATGTAAATGTTGTTCCAAGAAATGAACTAAATTCATTTGTGGGGAATAGAAGATAAAAGGGTAATGTAAAGGGTATCTGAAGAAAAGATGCAACATAAGCATATGTAAAGGAATAGTACCGAAAAGAAAAGAGATCTCCTTTAAGGAAAAGCTGAATTACCTTGTTGATTTCATAACTCTCGTCCCCCCCCAATACTCCCTGAAATGTAAATAAAATGGGAATTTTGATAAGCAAAAATATGATTATTAACAACGAAATGATTATAATATCTTTTTTTAAAATGTTTGTTTTTTTGATCATCATATTTAAAGGATATTTATTCAATAATTTTAGTATTATTGTTTATATTATCAAATAGTTTGATTTCATTAATGTATTTATTTAATCCCTGAATGCAGGATATGCTGTTATTTCCAAGTTTGTCACATTCTCTATTAGCCATCGTCAGATTGTACATCATCATCAGTCCAATATAAGAACCTATTCCTTCATAACAATAGTTTTGGTATTCTTCATCTACTTTTTTGCATATCTTCCCAGCTTTTGTTGGATTATCACCAAATTTCCCAGCAATAGACCATGCTAGTCCCTTAAAACAATATGCCCTGTATATATGTTCTACCTCATTGCATTGCCTAATAGCCTGAGTAGGAATAACCCCAATAAATTGTCCTATTCCTTGACCTAAACCCTCAAAGTAATATGGTTTATAAATAGTCTCTATTTTATCTTCAAAATGGACATTCTCATAATTTTGTGCCCAAAAGTCACCATTTACCCAACCAACCCCTATATAAAAACAAGGTATGTATTCTTTATCAATTTTATTTAATTGAGAAATAAACTTGCTTGAATTGTTTTCTAATCTCCTATAAATGGCTTGGCCGATCCCATTATAACAAAAACATTTGTAATTTTTACTAACTTTATTACAATAACGCTCTAATTCCTTTATGGAATCACTATCTGAATATTTAATAAACATGGCATCTCCTTTAAAACAAAAGGATTTATATTTTTCATCTAATTTATTACATTGCTTATAACCGTTATTTTCACCTAATTGATCATAACAGTAAGGTCTGTATACTACACCTTCACCTATATCTCTAAAAGAAACAAAACTAATATTTCCTATTATGCCTGATAGAATTAATATTATTATTAAAAAAACCGAAATAAATGTTGTTTTTTTATAATAGTATAATTTTGTTAAAAATAGTGAAATAATAATAAACATAAAGACATAAAATGTCAGCAGATATCTATACCCGACAGCTCCAAATCTTCCATGATCAACACTAAAACTGCTAATACTATAGATGATAACAAATATGATTGGATAAAATAAAATAAAGATTTCTTTTTTGATTTTCTCTGGTTTGATATTAAATCTTTTTAAAGGTTTTATAATAGATTTTCTATAATGGTAAGAAAGAAAAATAAAGCTGCAAATAAATAAAAAGAAGTATAGATAAGATAATAAATTCCTGTTGAAAAATATGAAATCTTTAAACATAAATGACTTTGGGAGATCATAGATTATTAGATTTTTAAGTTTAGTGATTATACCTATTACTTTATTGGTGTTTAATTCATCACCAAAAACTTTTGAAATTAATGGTTGACCACCATGATCAAATTCAGGGGACGTCAAATCACATGTTAAATTATAATATATAAATGGACTTAACCCTATAAGAAAAAATACAAAGAAAACAAAGAAATTCTTTTTCAGAAAGAAAGTTTTGTCAAAAATAAACCAAAACAAAATACAGGCAGATAGCATAATTAAAGATATGGGGTTAACAAAGATTGCAAAACCACCTGCCAACCCCAAGAAAATAAAAGATTTAATATTCTGTTTTTTATCAAAAAAAGCATTATAAAAAAAAAGCATAATAAGAATTTCAAAGAATGTACTTTCTATATGTGGACCACCTTGTGAAAGAGTCATCAATGTATAAACAGGAATGGAAAAAGTCATTAGTATGGTAGCCATAATTGCTGTTTTTTTAGTGAAGAATTTATCTAAAAACAGATAAACAAGACAGACTATGCCTGCTGAAACTGTTAGAAACATTAGTTTTACAGAGATGCCTGACTCACCAAATATTAAATAAAATGGAATTGTTAATAATGCCTCAAATAATCTTCCCGGGTAGTATATACTAAAAAAAGCAGTGTAATCAAAAACAGGTAGATTTGGATCCATTATCAATTCCTTGGTTATTGTGCCAACCCTGCATTCTTCCTCATTAAATAAGTTTGTAGAAAATAGAAAAAAGAGCCTCATAATTAAATAAATACCGAGAAGTATTATTAAAATAATATATTTCTTTTTAAACTTTGGATTTGTGATTTTTTTCATCATTTATATATAATGGTTTAATTTTAAATTACAATAGCTTACTTAAAAAAGGTTTCACAAAAAATAATCCTGCAAGAGCGGGCAATATATATTCAACAAAGGATATTAAAATACCAAAACTCAATAATGATTGATATGAAGCAAATTCTGAAAAAAAGATTGTTATAAGCCCTTCTCTTACTCCAAAACCTGAAATCGTTATAGGTAATAAACTGATAATAATAATCACTGGAAAGAATAGGATTATTTTAGAAAAAGGTATGTCCAAGTTAAGAGCTCTTGATAAAATATAATAATTTATAAATGTTATTAACCTGATGATGAATACATATAAGACAAAATAAGACTGCTTTTTAGATATAATTTTCTCAAAAGCACATAATTCCTTTATTATAGTATAAAATTTAAAATTAATTTTTTGAATTACTAATAAAATGAAATTTTGAGTTGCTTTCAAACAAAAGAATATTATAAATGAAAAAATTAGTCCTATTGTTATGATAAGAAAAATATTAGATGAATTAATTTTTAGGATTATAGGATAAACAAGCATAAACGATAATAAAATACAAATAGTTATTATTATATCAAATAATACTGAAGCAGTTCCTTTTTTTAAAGAAAAATTTTTTTGTTTTTTTAAATATAATGACTTAATAAACTCTCCTGATTTCATAGGTAATGAAATTTTAAATGAGTAACTTGCCGCCCTTATAAAAAAGGCCTCTTTAAAAGATATATCACATCCCAAACATTTTAAAATCTGCCTCCACATACTCGAATTTAGGACTAGATTATTAAAAAAAGATATAAGAACTGCAAGTATAAGCATAAATAAATTAATATGTTCAAATGATTCTATAATCTCAAAAAAATTTATTTTTGAGAATAAAAATATAAATATTATTATAGTTAACAGAGAAACAAGAGTAAGTTTTATCAATTTTGTGTTTTTCTCATTCATTTTATTCTAATATTTCTGAGCTTATTACGATAATTATTTGTTTATTATTTTAAGAGGGTATTCAATAAATTTTTTATTGAACTCAATTTTAATGAGTAAGCCAAGTTAAGTTCCACATCATTAAAACACCAACAGTTACTGCAGTTTAGTTTTTCAAGTCTATTAAAAGCTTCTTTAAATCCTAAACCCATACAATTCTGGGGAGTTATCTTCTCAATAAGCCTGCCACAAGGATAGATATCACCATTTGGCTCAATACGACACCTTACTATGCCCGCAGCACACTTTATCTTCTTTGGTTTTGGCCAGTTCCTTAGGTGCCTTAGCCCAAGCACAGAATTACCTATTTGTTTATTCCCTTTTCTTTTTAGTGTTATCAACTCATTAATTAATTTTCTGTATTTGTTTGAAGGACATTTAAATTCTTTTAAGTTATCATAATCATAAATCATGGAAATCGGTTGAAAATAAATAAGAGTGTTATATTCCTTAGCTATTTTTAATATATCTTTAAGATAGCTAAGATTTAGTTTTGAAATAACAGTTGTTAAAGAGATATTTATGTTATTCTTTTTCGCAGTTTTAATAGCCACTATAACCTTCTTATAAGAACCGTTTGCTTTTAATTTGTCTTGGATTTCTTCAGGACCATCTAAACTCAATGTTAAAAAATCAATTTTTTTCAACTCATTAATTCTTTTTCTGAATAAAGAGCCATTAGAGTTAATTCCAATAGTTAAATCTTTTTCTTTGCAATAATTAACAATGAGTCCTATATCCTTCCTTAATAAAGGTTCTCCTCCAGTAAAAACTATTCTTTGGCAACCAAGTTGCTTTAGTTCATCTATGATTGAAAGAACCTGTTTTGTGGATAACTCTTTTGTTTTCTTTTTCCATCCACCACAATATTTACAATGATAATTACATCTTTTTGTAATGGCCCATCCAACAACTAAGGGAATTTTTTTGTTAAATAGTTTTGATTTAATTACTTCAATCCCTATCCACAACTTTTTTTTAAATTTCATTTATATGACCTGTGAGTTTTATTACAACCACTTTCTTAAATTAAAAATTGTTTCCGGATTAAATGACAGCAAACAATTTAGTTCTAGGGTACTGGAGCACCAACAAGTCCTACAGGAAACTCTTGGAAGGTTATCAAATGCTTTTTTAAAACCAAGGTTCACACAGTTTAGTGCCTTTGTCTTGTTTTCCATGATAGTACAAGGATAAACATTCCCGTTAGAGGCAATACGGCAAATAATTTTTCCAGCATAACACTTTAAGGGCTTTGTTTTTGGCCAATAATACATATACTTAAGCCCCTTTAGCGAGTTAACAATATGTCTATTGCTCTTTTTTAAGATTATAAGTTTACTAATTGCCTTTCTATACTCTTTAATTTCAGGGGATAAAGATTCTAAATGTTTTTCTGAGTATGAGCATATATTATTTACTGGCTGGAATTTTACAGTAATATCAAATCTTTTGGCTGTTTCTAAGATAAACTCAATAGAATCAAGATTGTATTTAGTCAATGTTGTGTTTAGCATAACTTCAATATTGTTATTCTTAGCAACTTCTATTGCTTTCAACACATCTAAATATGATCCTTTTTGTCTTATAAAATCATGAATTTTTTTGGGGCCATCAAAACTTATTTTGAGTAAATCTGTTCCTTTTATTTCCTTAATTTTCTTTGAAACTAACGCACCATTAGTTGTTAATGTTACATGCAATCCATAATTCTTACAATAGCTTATAATTTTTTTAAGATCTTCTCGCAACAATATTTCTCCACCAGAGAAGGATACTCTTTGGGCACCCATTTTAACAAATTCATCAATAACAGAAAAAACCTGTTTGGTTGTTAATTCCTTTGATTCTATCTTATAACTAGTGCAATACTTACATCTAAAATTACATCTATTAGTCAATGACCAGCTTACAGCTAAAGGAATTTTACTTTTAAAGAATTTTATCTTAATGATTGAAAATGCAGCTGAAATTTTGTTTTTGAGTTTCATTTTTTATTAAATAAACCTTTTTATATCCTTTAAAATATTAAATTTGAAGCAGTATAGGTAACTAAGCTCTAAAGCTCCACAGAAACCACACCCATTGCAATGAGGCTCTGGCATGTTATAAAATGCTTTTTTAAAGCCAACTTCAACACAGTTTAATGGCTTTTTAGCATAATTTATCCTATCACAGGGTATAACATTTCCATTTGTTTCAATCACGCAAAATAGTTTACCCGCAGCACATCTTAACTTGTTATATTTTGGCCAATTATAACTATGTTCAAGCCCCTTAATTGAATTTCTTATATATCTATTTCCATTTTTCTTTTTAATTATTAATTTTTTTATTGCTTTTTTATAATCTTCTTTTTTTGGAGCAACCTCACTTATATCCCCTACCTTTCTATACAAAAGTTTTAATGGGTTGAAAGCCATAACTGCATTATACTCTTTGCATTTTTCAAGTAAAAAATCAATTTGATCTATATTAAACTTAGTTAAGGTTGATGTAAAGGCAAGCCTTATGTTATTATTTCTGGCTGTATCTGCAGCTTCAATTACTATTTTATATGATCCTTTACACCTTACAGCATCATGAATTTTTTCAGGGCCATCTAAACTGAGCTTGAGCAAATCAAGATTTTTTAATTCTTCTATCCTTTCTTTAATAAACTTTCCTGATGAATTTATACTAGTTGAAATTCTTTTTTTGTTACAATAGTTTAATATCTGCCCAATATCCTTTCTTAGCATTGGATCCCCACCACTAAAAGATATTCTTTGAGTACTCATCTTAGAAAGTTCATCAATAACCGAGAAAATTTGCTTAGTTGTTAATTCTTTTGATTTTATTTTCCAGATATTGCAGTACTTACACGTAGAAGTACATCTATTGGTTAATTGCCATCTAATTGCTACAGGAATTTTCTTTCTAACTATTTTTGCTTTTAGTATAAGATATGTAGATAAAATCTTATTTCCTAATTTCATTTGTAAAATAAACTAATTGGTGTATTTATTACTTTCTTTTCTATTTATCGGTTTATTAAAAAGATTTAAATATTTCTATTTTTATTAGAATTTTAATGAAAAAAGTCCTAATAATATTTCAAACACCCAAAAAAAGAAGGTTATATGCCAATACTATTCCCCCATTAGGGATGCTTTATATAGCATCTTATCTTGAAAGTAAAGGTATTCATACTGATGTAATAGACTGCCACGTCCAGAAATTAAGAACTGATTTTTCGCAATATTCCACAATTTTGTTTTCTGTTAATATTTCTAATATTGAAAACACAATAGATACAATAAGATTAGTAAAAGAAAAAAGCCCAAATTCTAAGATTATTGTTGGTGGACCCATGACCACTAATAGGGGGAAGTATTATCTTAATTTTCCTGAAATTGATGCAGTAGTTATTGGAGAAGGAGAAATAACAGCTTATGAATATCTTACTTCAAAGGACATTAAAAAAGTGAAAGGGTTATTATTGAGAGATAATAAGGGAAAAATTGTATTTACTGGAGAAAGACCCCTCATATTCAACTTAGATGAACTACCTTTTCCAGCCTTGAATAAGATTCCTTTAAATAAGTATTACATAGCTATAAAAAAGGCAAGCCCTATTTCCAGCATAGTTACATCAAGAGGATGTCCTGGTAAATGTATATTCTGTTTTCATTCTCCTATATGGCGGCAGAGATCTGCTAAAAATGTTGTTGATGAGATAGAATGGCAGGTCAATAAACTTGGAGTCAAAGAAATCACAATTAATGATAATAATTTTACCCAAAATAGGCAAAGGGTTTTTGATATATGCCAGGATATAATCAATAGAGGTATTAAAGTTAGATGGCAATGTAAGAGCGGTGTAAGGGTAGACAAATTAGATAAAAAATTACTTGCAAAAATGAAAGAATCAGGGATGTGGCTTATAGGTATTGCACCGGAAACAGGGAATAAAGAGAGTTTAATAAAAATAAAGAAAGGTTTCACATTAGATGATGTTGAGAAGGTGGTTAAGTGGGCTAGGGAACTAGAAATTGTTACCATGTCAAACTTTAGTGTAGGTTATCCCTGGGAAACAAAAAAACATCTAAATGATACCTTAAAATTCTCAATTAAATTAGACCCTGATTTTGTTAAAATTAGTAGAATAATTCCTATAGAAGGAACACCCCTTTATGATATTATAAGTATTAAACCAAAAAAGGAATTCAAAGATGAAGGAATCTTTTATGGTTCAATGAAACATAATTCTTTGATAGTTTCTCAAAATGAGATGCATAATTTCATCAGAAAATTTTATATTTTTAATTATTTAAATCCAAAAAAGATTTTAAGAATAATTAGAATCCTTTCTATTAAGGATATTTTATATCTTGTGGGATATTCCTTAATAAGCAAGAGTATTTGATTTTCTTATATTTTATAAGATTAATCTGAATTTTTTAAATTAAAAGAAATTAATTTGATTTGAATAATAACATTTCGATTCCAGCTTTTATATACCTTTTTAGTTCGCCAAAGGATTTTATTCCTAAAAGGGTCTTTATTATATATTTTGGATTTAAGTATGTTTTTATATACATTTTCTTTACGTAATAATCTATCTCCCATTCAGATAAATCACACCATATGTTTGGCAGTTTTTTTTCTTTTTCCCTGCCAAGGACAAAATCTCTCCAGTAGTCCCTACCTGTCTTTTTTTTCAGCTCGTCATCTAAGCCAGTGCATGGCTTTGCAGTAGTTCTCATCACCTGGACATAGTCTAAATCTAACTTCTTTGCAAACCGAATTGTCTCTTCAACACTCTCTTTTGTTTCTCCTGGGTTTCCTATCATAAAAAAGCCAAGGGCTTTTATACCATATTTTTGTGTTAGCTTAATTGTTTTTTTTATTTTTTCAGCTTTAATATATTTATTAACATTTTTTAGGACTTCTGGATTGCCAGATTCTATTCCATAGTATATTCTTTTGCAGCCTACACTTGCCATATTTTTCAGCATTTCTTCATCAACAGTGTCAGTTCTTGACCTACAAGACCAATCAATTGTTATTCCTTTTTTTCTTAGGTTTCTGAGTCCATTGCAAAATTCAAAAATAAACTTCTTGTTTACTGTGAATGTAGGAGTAAAAAAGTCTATTTCTCTAACATGATATTTTTTGTAACATTCCTCAACTTCCCTCATCACATTTTCAACCTTTCTTTCTGAATAAGGCATTCTGCCTATTGGGCAAAATGTGCATAAATAAGGGCAGCCCTTTGCTGTGAGCATTATAGTAAAATTTTTTTTCTTTGATATAAACTGATAGTATTTCTCATTAGGCAACAAATGTCTTGCAGGAAATGGTAGCTTATCTATTTCATCATGAAATGAATCAGGCATATTAACAAAGACTTTTCCATTTTTCCTGTAGCATATTCCCTTTATATTACTGAAATCCTTGTTTTTTTGAATTGCCTTAACAAGCTTTGGCAATGATTCCCTGGCAGATCCTATTATTCCAAAATCAATTTCTTTATGTGATAAGGTTTCTTTTGGATAATATGCTAAATTAAGGCCACCACATATGACTGGAACATTAACCTCTCTTTTAAGATATTTTATCCAGCTAAGTGTCTGATGAAATATATAGGTTGTTAACATAAAAGCCATAATATTTGGATTAAATTTTTTTACTCTATCTAAAGCCTCTCTTTTGGAGAGTTTTAGGGCTTTAGCATCTATTAAAATCACCTCATGACCTGCCTTTTCTAATATTGCGGCAGCATATGCCGGCCCAAGAGGAGGGTATACTCCAAACTCTTCATCCACAACCTCTAAATTCTCAGAAAATTTCTTGTGGTTGTATGGCGGAAAGATTATTGCTATTTTCATCTTTATCTATCTATTTTTATTTACTACCCCTTATATATTGCCAACAGTATACAAATCTATTTAAATATTTTGATAGTAACACTTTATTGTACTTAAAGGGGGCTTATTTATAAATGAGGGTTTTACTGGCAAATCCGCCATGGACTGTTAATGGAATAAAAGGAGTTAAGGCTGGAAGCAGGTGGCCACATCTGAAAATACCAGAAGAAGAGGATTATATGCCCTTTCCCTTCTTTTTGGCTTATGCTGCATCCCTGCTTAAAAAGAATGGGATTGATATTTTACTCATAGATGCTATTGCAGAAGGCATAAGTGATACTAAGTTCTTAGCTAAAATTAAGGATTATAAGCCAAATATTGTCTTGCTTGAGGTATCAACACCTTCTTTAAAGACAGACTTAGAGTGGGCATTGAAGATTAAAAAGCTTGAGAATAGTATAAAGATTGCCTTTGCCGGGTTAGACATGAATATAAGAGATCCAAAATTCTTAGAAAAAAATGGCTTTATTGATTTTGTTCTTGTTGGCGAATATGAATTTACATTACTTGGGCTTGTTAATTGCCTTAAAAACAAAGATAAGCTAAGTAAGGTTCCTGGATTGATTTATAGGGATAAAGGAAGAATTATTATAAACAAAAACAGGCCATTAGGGGATATTAACAAATTGCCTTGGCCCTTAAGGGAACAGCTGCCAATGCACAAGTACCATGATTGTCCTGGAGGGATACCTCAACCAAGTGTTCAGGTGCTTGCCTCAAGAGGCTGTCCTTATAATTGCATATTCTGTGCTTGGCCACAGATAATGTATCACGGAAGCAATTATAGGGTAAGAGACCCTATTGATGTTGTTGATGAGATGGAATTCTTAGTAAAGAAAAAGGGCTTTAAATCAGTTTATTTTGATGATGATACTTTCAATATAGGCAGAGAAAGGATGCTTAAGATATGTGATGAAATCAAAAAAAGAAAGTTAAAAATTCCTTGGGCAATAATGGCAAGGGCAGACATAATGGATAAGGAACTCCTTGATGAAATGAAATCAGCAGGGCTTTATGCAGTAAAATATGGCATTGAGTCAGCAGTTCAGAAACTCGTTGACAATGCAAATAAGGATCTTGACTTGAAAAAGACTGAGGAAATAATAAGATACACAAATAAAATTGGAATAAAAACACATCTTACATTCATGTTCGGCCTGCCAGGAGAAACACATGAAACAATACAAAAAACAATAGACTTTGCCTTAAGAATGAATCCGGAGTCAGTGCAGTTTTCCATAACAACTCCTTTCCCAGGAACAAGCTATTATAAAGAGCTTGATAAAAAAGGCATGCTTGTCTCAAAAAAATGGTCAGATTATGATGGCAATTTTAGAAGTGTTATTAAAACAAGAGAATTAAGTGCAAAAGATTTGGAGAATGCCGTTAGAATTGCTTATAATACATGGGCAGAACATCGGCAAAGGAGGATTAAAGATAAGAAAAGTTCTTTAATTGTATTAAAGAAATGCCTAGATGAACATGGACCAAAATATACAGCTAAGAAAATTATGTCTAAAGTTTTCAAAAAAAAAGATATAAGTAAAAAAAAACAAGAACAAAAAAGAATTCCAAAGAAAAACCTTATTCTCAAAAACTTTTATGATAACAGGCTAGATCTTATTGGAGTTGTTGATGGAAAACATGCGTTTATAGGTCCAAATCTTGTACAAATAGATTTAACCAATAAATGCAACAACAGCTGCATTGGTTGTTGGTGCAACTCGCCTCTTCTTAAAGAGAAAAAATTATCAGGAAGAGAAAAAGAAGCAACTCTACCTTATAGCAGAGTAATCGATTTGATTGGTGAATTAAAAAACAAACTGGGCACTAAAGAAATATATCTTGGTGGTGGGGGAGAACCATTTATGCATTCCAAAATAATAGAAATTGTAGAACATATAAAAAGAAATAAGTTGGTTTGTCATATCAACACAAATTTTACATTAATTAATGAAGAAATCGCAAAAAAGCTCGTTGAGTTAAAAGTTGATCATATTGCGGCCAGCCTTTGGGTAGGGGATGCTGAAACCTATGTTAAAACACATCCAAATCAGACAAATGAAACATTTTATCAGATAGAAAAAATTCTTAAATTTATTAAAAAATTAAAAAATGAAAAAAATGAGGAGAAGCCATTAATAAAAATTTACAATGTCATTTCTAGCTTAAATTATGAAAAGATAAATGAAATGGTCGAGTTTGCATATAGAATAGCAGACTCTATTGAATTTTCAGTGATTGATGTTGTTGAAGGAAAAACAGATAGTCTATTGTTGAATGAAAAGCAAAGAAAAGAACTTTTAAAAAAGAGTCTTGAATTAAAAGAGAAATATAAAAACAAAAGAGATTTTATTATTTTCCGCTTTGACCAGTTTATTAAAAGGATATCAAATCCATTGAGTGTTAAGGGAATGTATGATAAGAAAGCAGTTGATTCTATACCTTGCTATGTTGGTTGGACATTTTCAAGAATTCTTGCTAATGGTGATGTTATCCCCTGCTTAAAAGCACATAAAAAGCCAATGGGGAATATCTTAAAGAAGAACTTTAAAGAGATATTTTTTTCTGAGGAATACAACAAGTTCAGATTTATGGCAAAGAATTTTAAAAAAAATGATGAATTTTTCAACTGTATCAATTGTTATAAAACATGTGATGATTTAGGAAGAAATAATGAAATGTATAAAGGAATCAAGTCTCTAAATTCTAATGAGAAAAAAATACTTAATTATGCCAAAGATCTAAGGATAATCAAAGGAATTATTGACTTCCTAAAAAATAAAAAAATAAAAACAAGCATTTACGAGAAAGAGCGAAAAAAGATTTTGGATAATTTTCTAAATTGGGATATTAAGAAAATTAGTAGTCTTACTAAAAAATTAAAAAAGGAAATTAATTTTTATGAATTTTATACGGACATAGGAATGAGTGAAAGTTCTTATATTAAAGTTGTGGCAATAAGTTCAAAAAAGAGGGGGTTATTAGAACTTAAAGAAAGCTTTGAAGAGATAAAAGGAATGGCTGATTTCTTAAATAAGAAAAAAATAAAAATAGCTGATTATGAGAAAGAGCAAAAAAAGATCTTGGATAATATTTTAGATTGGGATGTTGAAAAGATAGACAAGAAAGTTAACAATCTTACTAAAAAATTAAAAAAGGAAGTTGATTTTTATGGGTACTATATAGGTATGGGAATGAATAAAAGAATCTATAGTAAGGTATTGAAAATAGATTCAAAAAAAAAGGAGCTATTAAAACTAAGAAAAAGCTTTGAAGAGATAAAAGGAATGGCTGATTTCTTAAACAAGAAAAAGATAAAAACAAGTTATTATGAGAAAGAGCAAAAAAAGATCTTGGATAATATTTTAGATTGGGATATTGAAAAGATAGACAAGAAAGTTAACAATCTTACTAAAAAATTAAAAAAGGAAGTTGATTTTTATGGGTGCTGTATAGGCATGGGAATGAACGAAAGAATTTACAGCAAAGTATTGGAAATAGATACAAAAAAGAAGGAATTATTAGGACTAAGAAAAAGCTTTGAAGAGATAAAAGGAATGACTGATTTCTTAAATAAGGAAAAAATAAAAACAGCTGATTATGAGAAAGAGAGAAAGAATATCTTGGATAATATTTTAGATTGGGATATTGAAAAGATAAAAGTCAAAATTAATCAAATTCATAATAAAATAAATAAGAAAATAAATAGTGTTCAGATTAGATGGAATAAAAGTAAATTAAATAGAAGTAAATTACAACAAAAAATAAGAAAAGCAGTTAGTAAACAAGGAAATAATCTGGATATATTGTTAGTTATGTGTCTTCCATGGGATACTAAAATGCCTCCTTTGGGTTTAGCTTACCTTGCTTCTAATCTCAAGTCTAAAGGAGTAAAAACAGAATTAGTTGATATAAACATAGAATTATATAATCTTGCTAAAAATAAATACAAAGGAACTTGGAACGGTGAAAATTATAATGATTGGGCAGAAAGAGGTTTCCATCTTAAATTATTTAGTGAATTTTATGAGTATATAAGTAAAGTATTAAATTTTATTATTACAAAACAACCATCTATTGTTGGACTTTCAGTCAATGCTTCAAATATTAATTTTTCATATGAATTTGTAAAAAGATTAAAATGTTTGAATACTAACTTAAAGATTTGTATAGGGGGACCTAATACTAATCCAGTTTATATTTTAGATCACAAAATAATGAATTATATAGATTTTGTAATAGTTGGTGAAGCAGATTATATATTGCCAGAACTTATAAGTTCAACTAAAAATGGGCGGGATGTTAATAACAGTTTAGAAACATTTCTTTCTAGAGAAGGAGTTATATTTATCAAGGCAAAACCTCTAAATAATATTGACATAATTTCGGCACCAACCTTCAGTGAATTTGATTTATCTAAATATGAAGAAGATGTCTTACCAATGCTTACAAGTAGGGGATGTCTAAATAGATGTAATTTCTGTACTGATTGGATGGGAAGAAAGTGTTATAGTTTACGTTCCACTAAAAAAATTATTGAAGAATTAGAATATCATATTAAATATAATAAAATAAGAAGATTTAGTTTCTGTGATTTAATTATTAATGGAAACTTAAAACACTTAGAAAAAATATGTGATTTAATTATAAAAAGAGAGATTAAAATTGAATGGACTGCACAAGGAAGTGTTAATCAAAAAATGGACAACTCTTTTTTGAGGAAAATAAAATTTGCAGGATGTACTAGTTTGGTCTTTGGTGTTGAAAGCTGTTCGAATAAAGTTCTCAAATCTATGAATAAACCATTTAAAGTTGAACATTTAAAACTACTCCTAAAGCAACTTAAAAAAGCAGGAATTGGGGGAGATATAAATTTAATTATTGGTTATCCTGGTGAAGATAAAGAAGAATTCGAAGAAACATATGACTTTATTGATAAATATCATATCCATATAAATAGTATTTCTAGTCTTACACCTTGTTTAATTTTAGGTGATTCATGGATCTCAGAGAATACAGAAAAATTTAACATAATTATTCCAAAGAGTAAAGAAGGGTATCTTAAGTGGTATAATATAGAAGGTACCAATACCTATGAAATAAGAAAGAAAAGGATAAAAAAGATTGTTGAGCTTGCTAATTATCATGGTATAAAAACACCCTTGGTCAATCTTTATGATGAAAAATCATCAATCAACAAACCATCAACTAAATCAATAGAATCATTTTCTCCCAAAAATACAAATTCTAATGTGCTTCTTGTCATATGCCCTCCATGGGGCATTGAAATGCCTCCCTTGGGTTTAGCTTACCTTGCATCCTCTCTTGAAAGAGAAGGATTTACCATTCAAATTTTTGACTTAAATATTGAATTATACAATGTTGTGGAAGACAGTGATCAATCATTGTGGAATATGTCTAATTATTTAAAATGGACTAAATTCAAAATCCATAATAAACTCTACAGAGAAAATGCAAAGTTATTAAACCAATTCTATAAATTGATAGAAAGAGTAAAACCACTATCTATATGTTTCTCGGTTAATATAAGTAATTATAACTCCTCTCTAGGATTAATAAAAGAAATAAAGCGAAAATTTCCAGAATCTAAGATGGGAGTTGGTGGTCCAAATATAGATGAAGATTATTTTATGAAAAGTGAAATGAAAGATCATGTTGATTTTGCAGTTATAGGTGAAGGAGAAATTGTCTTGCCTAAAGTGTTAAATCAGATTAAGCATGGTCTTCCAATAGAAAAAATAGAAGGGATATTGATTCCCTCCAAGTTTGACCAAAAGAGAATCAATGTAAGCCATATCATAAAAGATTTAGATTTTATACCTTTCCCAACATATAAAGGATTTCCTCTTAAAAAATATACTCAAAGAATACTCCCAATACTTAGCAGCAGGGGGTGCATTAGAAGGTGTGCATATTGCTCTGACTGGAAGATGGGGAGAGAATATAGGGTAAGATCTGCAGAGAACATTTTTGAAGAAATAAAATATCATGTATCTCATAATAATATAAAAAATTTTGATTTCAAAGATTTACTAATAAACGGAGATATAAATGTTTTAAATATACTATGTGATTTAATAATTGATTCTGGCTTAAAATTAGGTTGGAGTGGTCAAGGAACAATAAAAAAAGATATGACATTTGATCTTTTGAAAAAGATGAAGAAATCCGGGTTTTTTGCAATAACTTATGGGGTGGAAAGTTTTTCTGATAATATATTAAGAAAAATGAAAAAGGGAGTTAATAAAGAGACTATAAATAAAGTTTTATGTGATACCTACAAAGCAGGAATTAAAATACAAATAAATTTAATCATTGGTTTTCCTGGAGAAACCAAAAAGGATTTTAGAGAAACTATTGAGGGTTTAAGAAAAAATGCTCAAATTATATCCTCCATCTCCAGTCTCTTACCCCTAAGCATATATGGCAATTCTGATATTGAATTAAATCCAGATTCTTATGGAATAAGTTACCCTAAAAATATAAACTTTAGTAAGTGGCTCAATAAAAGGTATAATCTTTTTTGGAAAGATGATAAGGGGATTGGATTTGAAGAGAGAATGTCAAGGCTAAAAAGAATTATGAATTTGCTGGATGAACTTAATATACCTTACCCTGCTTTTGATTTTGATGCTATAAACAAGGTAACAAATAATATTAGAAAAAATAACAAAATGGAAACTAATTATGACTCATATTTAGTGGTAAAAAGAAACCTTATAAAAGTGTTCTTCGAACGCTTAAAAGGAAAGTGAGCTTATATATGCAGTAAATCATACTGTAAGTTATGTAAAAAATAAACTGATAAGGTTAAAATAATCTGGTTAATAATATGAATATAAAATTTCCAAAATATATCATGATTCAGACAACATCTTATTGTAATGCAGATTGTATTATTTGTCCTTATGGCAGTTTAGTTAAAAAACAGCCACAGGGAGTGATGGATTTCAAAACTTATAAGAAAATAATTGATGAGGCAAGTAATTACAAAGTTAAAAGAATCCTATTATATTTAATGAACGAACCATTGATGGATAAAGATATAGTTAGTAAAATTAACTATGCAACGGAAAAAAATCCTAACGCAGTTATTCATATTGTATCTAATGGTTCATTACTAAACAAAAAACTAAGTATGGATTTAATTAATTCAAAATTAGATTATATTGAGTTTAGTGTTTTGGCTAATAGAACGGAGACTTACCGAAAGACCATGCATTTGGATTTCGATAAGACAATAAAAGGGATATTGAATTTTATAAAAATGGCTGGAATACAAAATAAGGGGCATGGTTACATAAACATAAACATTACAAGAACGCCAGGATTATTATGTGATGAGGAAAAAGATGAAATGATTAATTTCTGGAAAAATATAGGCATTAGGAATATTAATTACTTTGACATGCCAATAAATAGGGCTGGCAATGTTTCTTTTTTGCCAAAAGTTAAGCATGATTTTATCCATGGATGTGATTCTGTCTGGGCTAATGAAATGATACACATACTTTACAATGGAGATATTATCTTATGCTGTATGGATTGGAAAAGAGAGGTTGTTCTTGGAAATGTTAAAACCCAAAGTATATATGAAATATGGAATGGAAGAAAATACAGTAAAATAAGAAGGATGGTGAATGGTAAAATAGAAGGTCCTCCTAACTTTATATGCAAAAGATGTGAGGCTGCAAAATCATGAACCTAACTAATGAAAAAGATATCATATTAATAACATGCCCTGTTTGGGGTGTTCAAATGCCCCCCTTAGGGTTAGCTTATTTAGCTACAAATTTAAAGAAAAAAGGCATAAATTTAAAAGTATTGGACTTAAATATAGATGTATATAAAAGGGTTGATGATAAATTAAAAGAGCTTTGGAAATTTGAGAATAATAAATATTGGAGTGATTTGGATAAAGATTTTAAGGGATTATTTGAGGAAGAATTTAAATATTGTGTAAAGAGAATTCTTTCTTTCTCAAATATAAAAATCTATGCATTCTCCATACAAGCAACTAATAGACTGTTTAGTATTGAAGTAATTAGCAGAATTAAGAAAGCAAGACCAGATAAAATAATTATTGTAGGAGGGGTAGGCTGTTTTGATGATAGAGAAAGAGAACAAATTTTCCCTTTAGAATTGGTAGATTTCTTTATTGTTGGTGAAGGGGAAGTTAGTTTGTTTGAACTTGTTGACAGATTAAAGAAAGGCTTTAGCATTGAGAATATTTCGGGTGTTGTTTATTACAAAAATAAAGAAAAAATGTTTACTTTACCACAATTGATTGAGCCCCTTGATAAGTTATACTTTCCTACTTATGAAGAATTTGATTTGGGAGATTATACAGAGAAAAGTCTAGCATTGATAATGAGCAGGGGATGTATTAGTAAATGCGCTTTTTGTAATGATTGGAAAATGATGGGAAAATACAGGACTAGAACTGCTGAACATATGTTTAAGGAGATTAAATACCATGTGAAGAAAAATAAGATAACTAACTTTTATTTTAATGATTTGCTTATTAACGGCAATATAAAAGAGTTAGAAAAACTTTGTGATTTAATTATTAAATCTAAATACAATTTAACGTGGATTGCTCTTGCTATGCCTTTAGATAACATGAATTATAATATTTTAATCAAAATGAAAAAAGCAGGATGCATAACATTAAATTATGGAATAGAGAGCGGTTCAGATAATATATTGAGAAAAATTGGAAAACCAATATCAATTAGTTCAGTTGAAAAGGTCTTAGAATTAACTAGAAAAGCAGGTATAAACACTCAACTTAATTTTATAGTGGGTTTTCCAGGTGAAAAAGATGAAGATGTAGAAAAAACTATAATGTTTATTAAAAAAAATAGAAAGAATATATGTGGAATTACTAATATCAACGTCTGTAATGTGGTGGCTGGAAGTGAGCTTTTAGTAAACACTAAGAAATATGGTATCCTCTTTCCAGATGATACAACATTAAGGGATTCACATTGGTATACTTTAGAAGGGAATACATTTGAGGAACGCGAAAGTAGAGCTAAACAGATGATAAGGGTTTTTAATAATTTGGATCTTCCAATTTTCACAACTAACCTTAAGGAAAAAGTTGCTGATATAAGCAAAATAAATTCTAAAATTAAAATAGCTGACATAATCTTAGTTAATTTGCCTCCTTGGGGGGTCAACAATCCTCCACTAAGTTTAGCATGTTTATCAGAATATTTAAAATCAAAAGGTATTAATGTAAAAATTTTTGATTTTAATATACAACTTTACAGTAAGGTAAAGAATGAATATAGCAACCTGTGGCATGTTGAAAACAAAAATTATTGGAGCAATGACAATTTCTTCAATAACCTATTAAGCCTTTTCAGCCAAGAAATTAATGCAGCTGTTGAGAAAATAGTTAGTTCAAAGGCAAATATCCTAGCATTTTCTGTTGTTGATCCAAAAGAGCGGCTTGCTATTGAGATTATAAAAAAGGTTAAAGAAAAAAGGCCCAATATTAAGATAATAGTTGGCGGACCAGCATGTGCAACACCAACATCAAGAAAATTTTTTGAAGAAAGAGTTCCAGAACTGATTGATGCTTATATAGTTGGGGAAGGAGAAGAAACCCTAAGCGAGGTAGTTGATAAAATAAATAAAAACATGCCTTTGGAGAAAGTTCCTGGAGTAGTTGCCTTCAAAAATAACAAAGAGAATAATTTTATTCCAAGAGAGCCATTAAAACCAGAAGAAATTCCATCTCCAACTTATAATGATTTTGATTTAAGCCAGTATGGTGATGTAAATAGCATTTTGATGGAATGGAGCAGGGGCTGTATTGCAAACTGCTCGTTTTGTATTGGTAAATTAATGCTTGGTAAATACAGGTTTAAGGAACCAAAGAGGATAGTTGAAGAAATAAAATATTATGTTAGAGAAAAAGAAATTAAAAGATTTACTGTGGTGGATAATTTAATTAATGGGGATTTGAAGAAACTTGAAGAAACCTGTGATTTAATCATCAAAAATAAACTTGGGATACGTTGGAGTTGCGAGGGAATTGGTATAGAAATGTCTCTCTCATTACTGAAAAAAATGAAAGAAGCTGGTTGCAAGGAGTTTCAGATAGGAGTTGAATCTGGCTCCGATGTTGTTTTGAGAAGAATGAGAAAACCATACACTGCAAAAAGTGCTGAATTATTAGTAAAAAGGGCAAAAAAGACTGGCTTGAAAACAGAAATATTTATTATGATTGGCTTTCCAGGGGAGACAGAATCTGAATTTAACAAGACACTTGAGTTTATAAAAAGGAATAGGAGTTACATTAACCTTGTTAAATCAATCAATATACTGCATTTGATAGCTGGAACAGATATTATGGATAATTATAAGAAATATGATATCATCCTACCTAGAAAAGATTATCATTACAGATGGTATACTAAAGATAGTAATATGGAAATTAGAAACAACCGTGTGAAAAAGGTAATTGATCTTATTAATAACTTAGGTATCCCTTTCCTAGAAACAAATATTATGGAAGGAAAAGATAAAAAATCTAATAACTTAAGAGATATAGATAATATCATCACACTCAAACTAGCTAAAGGTGTAAATTATGATAAAGGAAAAACATTAATTGAAACTGAAAAGACAAAAAGAAAAAGAATAAATGTTCTTTATAAGAATGATAAATCAATTGTACACATAGTGAAGGGATTTTTAAACATTAGAAATCTTTTTAGGAAAGGCGATGAAATTAACAAAATAGAACAAATTCGCAAAAAGCTTATTCCAACTCCAAAATATGTAACAATTGATCTTACAAATAGTTGCAATCTCAATTGTGTTGGATGCTGGACTCATTCTTTATTATTGAAAGATAAAGAAGCAAACAATGAATGGAAATCACAGATAATCCCTTTTGATACATTGAAAAAACTTATTGATGATTTGTATGATTTAGGAACAGAACGCATAAGGCTTACTGGCGGAGGAGAGCCATTTTTATATCCTAAAATAATGGACATCATAGGATTAATTAAAGAAAAAGGAATGGCTTGTGATATAACAACCAATTTTACATTGCTAAATAAAGAAAAAGTTAAGGAGTTATTTGAATTAAATGTTGATGAAATTGTAGCCAGCCTATGGGCAGGTGATGCTGAAACCTATGTTAAAACACATCCAAACCAAACAGAAGAAACATTTGAAAAAATAAAAGAAAATTTAGAGTTCATTGCCCAATATAAGGAAAAACTTAGGAAAGGACCAAAGGTTATAATGGCTAATGTAATCTCAAACATTAATTATAATAAAATTGAAGAAATAGCTAAGTTTGCTACTAAGGTTTCATTAGATGAGCTGTATTTTACCTTAATAGACCCGATTAAGGACAGAACTGACTCTTTATTATTGAATAATAAAGAAAGAAAAATTTTGCTTAAAAAATTAAAAGCAGTTAAGAAAATAGTTGAAGAGTATAACAAAAAAAGTAAAATTCATAAGATTGGAATAGATGGTATCAACCGCTTTATAGGAAAGGTAAAAAGCAAAAAAGCAAACGATGGAAAGTACGATATAAAAGTTGTAGATAAGCCATGTTATATAGGATACATATTTGCCAGAATATTAGCAAATGGAGATGTTGTTCCATGCTGTAGAAGTGTAATATATCCTATGGGCAACATTAATAAAAATTCTTTTAAAGGTATGTGGTTCTCTGAAGAATATGATAAATTCAGAAAAAGAGCATTATATGAGAACAAATTAAGCCCTTATTTTAAAAGAGTAGGTTGTTTTATGACATGTGACAACCAGGTTCATAATAGGGAAATAGAAAAGAAAAATTTATAATTTAATGTATACCAAGGGGAACTTATAATAAAAAATAGAAAGGACTAATAAAACATTTATACAAAATCATTTAAAATAACATAAATTCAACATAAGACATTAAATAATTATTGGAGGGACAAATGTTATCTAAAGAAAAGATTTTAAAAAGAATGAAAGAACTTTCTCCGTGGGGTCAGAAAATTCATTTAATAAAGGATATTTATACAGATGGCTCATTAGATGTAGAAGATAGATGGAAATTTATCAAAAATTTTATTCCTAAAGATTTAAAAGGGATGCGTGTACTTGATGTAGGATGTAATGCTGGTTATTTTTCTATAAAGATGAAAGAATTAGGGGCTCAATATGTTAAAGCAATAGATTTTGAGCATTATATCCAACAAGCTAAATTTGTAGCCAAAATTAAAAAGTATAATGATATAAATTTTATAGTTCAGTCATTATATAAATTAGATAGTTCTAAAAAATTTGATTTAACAATATGTTTAGGTACATTTTATCATTTAAAATACCCTTTTTTGGCTCTTAAGAAAATTGCTGATGTAACTACTAAAATGATATTGTTGGAAACGGAAGCTTTGGCAAGCAATGAAAATACAGATAAAATACAATTTATAGAACATAATTATAGAAATGATGGAACTACTTGGTGGATACCTGGAGAGGAATGTCTAAAAGGTATGTTAAGAAGTGTTGGATTTAAGTTTGTACAAAGTTATCCATACCCAGATAATCATCCAATATTTGGTAAGCATTATTATCAAGGACTCACTAAAGAAGGAATAATAAAGGGAAAAAGAATAGTATTGGTAGGACTTAAGGAATTAGATAAAGATAAAATTGGAATGCTAGTTTCTGAAATTCCAGAATTAGAGAGTGAAATAGACCTTAACAATTTAGATATTTAAAATTTATTAAAAATTAAATATAAAATTATTTATTAATTAACAAAATGCCAAAAGAAAATTTTAAGAAATTTTTTAAAGAAAACTTGGATTTAGCTGGAGCTTTAGATGGTTCTAAAGCTTATATTGGACCAAAAATTGTTCAGATTGATTTAACAGATAGATGTAACCTAAATTGCGTCGGCTGCTGGTGCCATTCTAATCTCCTGGGAAATTCAAAATTAAAGAACCTAAAAGAATTGCCATATAACTTGGTAAAGAGACTTATTGATAATCTTCATAAGTTGGGAGTTAGAGAGATTATGCTATCTGGCTCTGGGGAACCATTTATTTATCCGCAGATAATGGATGTTATAAGCTTGATAAAAGAAAAAGGCATAAGGTTGAATATTGTAACTAATTTTACTTTAATCAATAAAAGAATTATAAAAAAACTAGTTGAATTAAATGTGGATTATATTACTGCAAGTATTTGGGCAGGTGATGCTGAAACCTATGTCAAGACACATCCAAACCAGACAAAAAAGACTTTTGAAAAAATAAGAGAAAATTTAAAATTCCTGCATTCAATAAAAAAAGAAAATAATCTGCCGCGTGTGAAAATTTACAACGTAATTTCAAAGTTTAATTATAATAAAATAAGCAATATGCTTGATTTTGCTTTGGATACACTAGTTGATTATATAGAATTCCAGGTTATTGATGTGGTTGAAGGAAAAACAAATTGTTTAATGTTATCTGAAGACAGTAAGATATCTTTATTTAAACAATTTAAATCATTATTAAAGAGAAATGATTGTTATGCTTATGATATTAATTCTTTCTCAACTAGTAAAAAATTTCAGAAGGACGAGCTTGATAAAGAAATCAAAGAATTTCCAGGGCGTTTTATGAACATACCATCAAAGTTTACACTTAAAGTATGGGAAGGAGAAAAAGAAGGTAAAAAATGTATATGCCGCGTTTTAATTTGTCCAGCAAAAATGACAACATGGCCACCAACAGAGGAAAATCCAATAATTAGGGAAGATAAAAATCTATATTTTTTTAGATTTAAACCTCATTACTGCAAATCCTGTAAATTTTTTGGGAGGTGTTATGCAAATAATTTTGCAGAAGTTGAGATTCAATATTTAAGCATTTTAGGCTTTGGTTCATTCTTTCGTAGAATTTCAAATGGCTCTTCTAAAGAAAGTTATGATATTAGTATTATTGATTCCATGCCTTGTTATGTTGGGTGGATTTATGCAAGGATTTCAACAAATGGTGATGTTATTCCCTGCTGTAAAGCACATTTATTTCCATTAGGCAACCTATATAAAAATTCTTTTAAGAGTATATGGTTTTCAGAAAAATACAATGAATTCAGAAAAAAAGCTAAGAATACAAAAAAATCAGATTCTTATTTTAAAAAAATAGGGTGTTATAAAGGATGTGATAATTTAGGAATGAATCTTGAGTTTCATAAAAGGATAAAAGAATTACATTTATTACAAAAAGATATTGATTAAAATTAAAAAAGTGATTTAACATGAAATTAAAGTGGAAAATAAGTGAAATAAAAATGGCTGCGGGCATTCTTAATGGCTCAGAGGCATTTACTGGCCCATTAAGCGTGCAGATAGACCTAACTAATAAGTGTAATAATAATTGTATTGGATGCTGGTGCAACTCTCCTTTATTGGGAGATAAAGCAATGGACCCAGAAACAAAGAAAAAAGAACTTCCTTTTAAACTAGTTAAAAAACTTATTGACGAGTTAGATGAAATGTGTGTCAGAGAGATTTATCTTACTGGCGGTGGAGAGCCGTTTATGCACTCAAGGATAATGGACATTATAAGATACATAAAAAGCAAAGGTATTGGTTGTGATATGAGCACTAACTTTACCTTAATTAGTAAGGAAAGAACAAAGAGGCTTGTTGATTTGGGTGTTGATCACATGAATATAAGCATGTGGGCAGGAACAACCAAAACATATGTGAAAACACATCCAAATAAGACAGATGAAGAGTTTTATAAAATGAAGGAGATGTTAATTTATACAGCTAATCTCAAAGATAAAAAAGGTAAAACAAAACCAATTATAACTATATACAATGTTATATTTAATATGAATTTTCATGAAATAAAAGAAATGATAGATTTTGCATTTTTAGTAAAAGCTGATTCTGTTTACTTTACAATGATGGATCCAGTTGAGGGAAGAACAGAAATTTTACTTTTAAACGAAGAGCAAAGGTGTGAATTAATTAAAGAAATAAGCAAGGTTAAGGAATATGTTAATAAAAAAAATGCTGACTTAGGCACTAACCTAAGGGTTAATGCTCTCGACCAGTTCTTAAGAAGGGTCTCTAATGAAAATTCTAAAGAAGGCAAGTATGACTCAAATATTGTTGATACAATACCTTGCTATGCTGGCTGGACATTCGCAAGGATAATGGCTAATGGATATATTCTTTCCTGTCTAAAGTCCCATCTTATGCCAATAGGAAACATTCACAAACAAAGCTTTAAGAAAGCATGGTACTCAAAAAAACAAAGGTTATTCAGGGAAAAGTCAAGATGTAAAAAATCTGACCCATATTTCTCAAAAATTAACTGTTATAAATCCTGTGATAATTTAGGAACAAACTTATCAATACATGGAAAAATACAATCACTTCCAGCTTTTAGCAAATTTTTATTGAGGAATTTGGCATTTATTCTAAAACCAAAAGGAAAAAGAATATGAAAAAGGTTTCAGTATATATTCCATGTTTTAATGCAGAGAAGCATATAGAAGGATGCATTAAATCTGTTTTAAGTCAGTCATACCCTGTTGATGAAATATTGATTATTGATGATGGCTGTACTGACAAGACTATTGAGAAAGCATCAAAATATAATGTAAAAATTTTTAGAAATAAAGAGAATAAAGGCCTTGCTTTCTCTAGAAATAAAGGAATTTTAAAAGCAAAGAATGA
>Ga0210017_1000118_pt1 | contig 58921 bp, 46 predicted proteins | sample CryGeyCG2014_020_FD_183966 | JGI IMG/M metagenome (GOLD analysis project Ga0210017, IMG submission 183966) | Groundwater microbial communities from aquifer - Crystal Geyser CG08_land_8/20/14_0.20 (SPAdes) (version 2) | ecosystem: Environmental > Aquatic > Deep subsurface > Groundwater | place... | reverse complement strand
CACTTTTGCGCTTTGTTTTCCATGAAGGTTTTCTCGTAACAACCTGTCCCCACCGAGATGGTTATTATACCATATATATTATATTTTTCCAGTTATTTCATTTGAAAAAAAATAGGGGGCATTTAAACGCCCCCTACTAATATTTAATATAATGATCAATTATTCAGCTTACGCCCAAGTCCCCATTTCACTGCTTATATCGTTCTTTAATCTCTCTACTTCATTATCAGTATAATCCACAGGCATAGCGCCTGCGCTCGTTACAAGCTGATAACCCGTGGGTGTTTTCTTTACGACAAAATCATATTTACCCACTATATCATAGGTTACTTCTGTTAGCGGAAGAACATCTATTTTTTCTACATTCCTTGGCTCCGCCATTCCTCTAACAAAACCTTCAAGATCCCCAAGGTTTCCGATAAGAAGCACGCTCTTGCCTGCAGCAGCGGCCAAGACAATTTCCTCCAGCCCTGCAGCGCTATCAAACAACTGCTCATTTCTTTGTTCAAGAAACGCTAATTCTTGCTTACGCGAGGCAAGCTCTCGCTTGGCTTTCTTAAACTGCGGTACAGCGTATCTATTGTACTTTGCTTTAGGATCAATACTCATTTTAAGATTAGGATCAGTGCTTCTTTGAAGGCTATCATAGCGTGCTTGCAAACTTGCTAAACGCAATTTTACGCCTGAAATCAATCCTGCAACAGCTCTCTGCTCGCCCTGAACCATGGTCAGCATAACACCTGCCCGTAAACTGCGAGCTGCTAAACGGTCCTTTTCGGCCTCTTTGCGCAAAGCTGTTATCTCCTGTTGGCCTTTTGCTGGTCCATCCTCCCCCTCATCGCCAAATATACCGTTTTCATATTGAGCAGCAAGCCGATCCTTGATATCTGCCTGCGCCAATAAACTTGCGGCCTCTTTAAATTTGCTGTCGCCGGCTTGTACTTGTGCCATCATACTTTTTTTGGCAAGCCTGACCAGGCCGTTAGATGTCAACGTAACAATAGGGGCCTCTTCCACTGCTTTGGCTATCAGCGCCTGACGCTGCGCGCCTGCTGCAAGCATATCATTAAAAGCAAGCATTTTTTCTGTGTCAGTCGGATCAGGCAATGAAGCACGCACATCAGTGCCTTGTTGGGCTACCTTGCCCCTGATTTCGCCTAAACCCCTAAAAAATTCTGCCTGTCTGTATTCATCCCTTTTAACAACACAAAATGTCATCTCTCCATACAATACCTTTCCCTGATATTCACGCGCTGGAATTTTAATTCTAACTTTACCGTCTGGAGGAATATCAAATATACTTTCTACTGTCGGTTGTGGATAATAGGCATCTGTGTGTTTAAGTGCGATAACAGCTAATGAACTTCGCTGCGCATCTGTTAGGCCTGAAACCTCAATTTCAAAAGCAGTTGTTCTCTCATCTAATTTTTCATGGTTTGCTACTCGTATACTAACTTTTTCAGACGCAGGCGCTGAAGGCTGTTCTTGCGCTGAAGGCTGCTTTTGCGTCGAAGGCGCAACTTCTCTTTCAGGAGTTGCAGGAGAAACTTGTTCCTGTGACGGCATAGCAGTTCGCCAACCATTAAGCACATCCCTCACATCCTGTATTGTGGCAAAATGAACAAATGTCCCATCATATGTTGCTCTTCTTTGCTCGTAAGACCTTTGGGTAGCAACTAATAACTGCTCTGGTAGATTGTTGGCCTGGCCTTTATATCCTGTAGGTCCATACGTTACCATATCAAAACCGATGACGTGTCTATTTTTAGCGCTGAAACCCGCCATAGTGTATGTACCATCAGCAGTATTTCTATACGACATATTATAAAATGGGTCGTCATCTGGACGATAATTACGCAATTCTTCACCGGATTCAACGTTATGCTGTGTATACCAAAATGCCTCTACTCTCTGATAAGTAAGGTCATACCTATCCGCTATCTTTTCTAACTCATCATGCAAGCTGCAGTACGGCCCTAGATCAAAGTTCCATTCCTTATAACCATGCGGTTCATTATTTATAGCTACACCTTTAATAAGACTAGCAGCTTCACTATAGCCCTGTTCTTGTAATGACCTTTTTAATGCTGCTAATTTTTCACACAACTTTGTTGTCGCTGATATTGCGTCCTGCCGTTTGTCATAGGGCCAGCTAGGATCTCCCATTATGAATTTCAACGATTGTATGCCTGCCTCATGCGCCTGCAGGACAATCTCTACCATAGCAGCATCATCAACATTCCCCTTAACATAGTTATAACCATCCATAATAACTTCGTTAAACCCGAACTCCGCAATAGTCCTAAAATCCTTGTCAGGATCGACATTTGCCGTATCCCAAAACATTACCGAAAAAACTCCGCCATCTATCTGTTTTATTATCCTGGCTGTATCCTGAACTTTTCTCATTAATTCTGTGGTTGAATAAGGCATCATTTTTTCTGAAGGCCTTACCTCAACCTGTGCCGGTTGAACCTTATCAGGAGTTCCTATGACAGGCTGCCGGGGCGCTGTGCTATAATGTCCTATTGTTAACAAAACTGCGGCGATTGCGACAATTAGTACGGGTTTTCCTATTTTTCCCATAGCTGAAGCCTCAACATTAGCTGAAGATTGAATAGCTTCGCCTAAACCTCTAGCCTCCCGGGTTTCCTTTATTTCTGTTGTTCGTAAAGCCAATGCACTTGACACGGGACAAAGTGTAAATACAAAGGCAACGATTGTCACAACTGATACAGCTCTTTTAAACGTATCCATCTTTAACTCCTTTGTTTTTTAATAGTTAGGATAAAAAATACCGCTGAACCACTGATTTTTTGGCTCCATTGCTACTATATATAACAACTAAAAACGCTGAATATTCCCGTTTTTTTCAATTTTTTTTCTAATTTTTGATTTTATTAATTCCTATAAGCTGTGTAACGCGGAAGCAATTGCCCAATATGTGACGCCTAAAAGCTGCCTTAGCTCTTTTTTTGATATGGCCAGAGGCGGCATAAGCACAATTACATTGCCAAGCGGCCGCAGTATTACACCCTTTTCGCGCGCCTTCATGCACACCTTAACGCCTATCTTTTCTTTCCAATCATAAGGCCCTAACTCTATGCCAACCATAAAGCCCTTCTGCCTGATATCGCAAACACTCTTTAAAACCTCAAATTTCTTCAATCCATTTTCTAAAAATTTTATCTTTGGCTGCAGTTTTTCAAGAATTCTTTCTTTTTTATAGAGTTTCAGGTTTTCTATCGCCACAGCGCAGGCAAGGGGATTTCCTGTATATGTATGGCCATGAAAAAATGTTTTCTGCGCGTTGTAATCATCACAAAACGCGTTATAAATTTCATCTGTTGTCAATGTCGCAGCCAGGGAAAGGTATCCTCCTGTAATTGATTTTGCCACAGTCATAATATCAGGAGACACATCTTCATGCTCACATGCAAACATCTTTCCTGTCCTGCCAAAACCTGTCGCGACTTCATCTGCTATCATCAAACAATCATATTTCGCGCAAAGCTTTCTTACTTTTTTCAAGAATCCCGGCGGTTGCATCAGCATGCCTGCTGCGCCCTGTACAATCGGCTCAATAATCACAGCGGCAATGGTTTTATTCTGTTTTTTCAAAATATTTTCTAATTCTTCTATGTCTACCGGAGATTTTATCGCCTTGAATAAAAGCGGCTTGTATTTTTTATGAAACAGGTCAATCCCGCCGACACTGACAGCGCCTATTGTATCGCCGTGATACGCGTTTTCAAATGAAATAAACTCTGTTTTTTTATTCCTGAACCCTGACCCCTGAACCCTGACCCTCTTTTGCTGCCAGTATTGGAATGCTATTTTTAAGGCTATTTCAACCGCAGTTGAGCCGCTGTCCGAATAAAAAACCTTGTTCAGGCCTTTTGGCGCGACATCAACCAGCATCTTTGCAAGTTCAATTGACGGCGTATTACCAAGCCCAAGCAATGTTGAATGGCTTACCTTGTTTATTTGCTTAATCAGCGCCTGGTCCAATTCTTTTTTTCTGTGGCCGTGAACATTTACCCATAGAGACGATATACCATCAAGATACCACTTGCCATTGGTTGCCTTAAGATAACAGCCTTTTGCCTGGTCAATTATCAATGGCTCTGCTTTTTGCCAGTCTTGCATCTGGGTAAACGGGTGCCAGACGTACTTTTTATCCATCGCGGCATAGTCCGTCATTGCGAGCGACCGAAGGGAGCGAAGCAATGACGCATATTTCACATATCCCAACACCGGCACTCCGCTTTCTCTTTCTATCTCTTTCGGATTAGTCTGCTCACAAATACCTGTTTTCATCTTCTTTGACTCATTAAAAACAACTCCTAATATATTTATGCCATAATTTTGCGCGTATTTTACCGTCAAAAGCGTATGATTTATTGTCCCGAGCCCGGGGCGGGCGACAATTATGACAGGCATGTCCATATCCTTTATCAAATCAGCAACAAGATAGCCCTTTTTTATCGGCACAAGCAAGCCGCCTATGCCTTCAACTATTACAAAATCATTCTTGCTGAGAAGTTCTTTATATTTTGACAATATTCTATCTATTGAAATGCTTCTGTGTTCTAATTTTGCGGCGACGCTCGGCGCAAGCGCATGCTTAAACGAATAAACGTTTTCAGCTTTAAGCTTTTTTAAATCAGCTGTGCCACCTGATACAATAGGCTTAAAAGCAGCTATTTTATAACCCTGCTGTCTTAAGCTATCAGCTATCAATTTGGCAACATACGTCTTACCGACTCCTGTATCCGTGCCAGTTATAAATACTGATTTATGCTGCATTTTATCAAAAATACCTCATATGTCGCCAATATGCCATTTTCGCTTCCAAATCGCTCAGCATACAAATCATTTGCCTGCTGCAAAATCTTGCGCCAACCCAAACCGCGGATATCTTTATTAACAACTGATGTTGAACCTGTATCTTTAAGCGCTTTAAGCAGCTGCCACAGGTCCTTATAGTGCTTCTTATATACTAAAGTCCCTGTTAAATCTATTCTGAATCCTGCTTCACCTAAATATGAACACAACACAGCTTCATCAGGAAAATTCCTGCTTGCTATATTGATATCTTTGCAAACGTTTTGAAGCTCATGCAGGGTATTTTTATTGAATATCGTAAAGCAAAATTTACCTCGCGGCTTTAAAATGCGCCTGGCTTCTTTAAAGGCGGCCCTTAAGTCAGAAACCCACTGATACGCTGCATTTGAAATAACCAGGTCAAAAGTAGAATCCTTAAATGCCAAATTTACTGCATCTGACTGCGCATAACGGCTATTTTTGCTTTTCGCGCAATTAAGCATACCAAATGACATATCACATCCCGTGGCATTAAGCCTTTTGGTAAGATATCCTGTGCCGCAGCCAATATCAAGCGCTCTAGAATATTTAATCCTCTCGCTTGATATAGCTTCTACTATCTTATCCGCCAGGCCGCGCTGCATATCTGTACCAGCATCATAACCATGCGCATATCTATCGTATGCTTTTTTGACTTTTTTTGCGGCTATCACGTTATAAAATCCTCTATAAGTTTATTCACCTTATCAGGCTCTGTCAGGAATGGAGCATGTCCCGCCTTTGGAAAAATCTCTACTTTTACATTCTTAATTCTTGACGCTAAAAACTTTGTTGCTTCAGGCGGGCACACGCGGTCCTCGCCTCCATGTATCAACAATGTAGGAACCGAAATCTTATCCAGTGTGTAGCGCACATCAAAATCCATCAAAAACTCTAATCCTTTAAGAAGGGCTTCCTTTTCAAACGGCTCTATAAAATCGCCCACCAACTTCATTATATGGCTGAATTCGTTTCGCGAGTGCTCGTTGAGGCTAAAACAGAACTTATAAAACCACTCAAGGGTACCTTCAAAATCCTTTTGCATCCTTTTGTGAATCTTCTGCACTATTGCTCTTGAAACGCCAAATTCAAAATCATCTGACTGCACAAAACGCGCATTTGTACCTATCAACACTAGTTCCTTAACCCTGCCCTTAAGCTCTGATGCCACTTTCAAGCTAATCATACCGCCCAAAGACCATCCGACCAAACAAACATCATCCAGATTATTTTTTATAATAAAATCCTTTATATTATCGGTATCTAATTCAAGGCGCGGGGTGTGGACGCTGCATTTATTGCTAAAGAAGCCCGCCTGATGAAGCCACACGTACGGCCCGCTTGCCCAGCCGTGGACAAACACAATATTTTTTGATTTTTTCAAGGGCATATTCCAAATCCTTTCTTGTATGCGTTGCCGTAATAGTTACTCTTAATCTTGCCTGGCCTTTTGGCACTGTTGGCGGCCTGATGGCCTGGATAAATATACCTTCATCCAAAAGCTGCTTTGAAATATCAACCGCTCTTTTACTATCACCGATTAAAATCGGGATTATTTGCGTCCGGGCCTCTTTGTCAAAAAATCTGACATTATCCCAAAGCTGTTTACGCAAGCCCGGCTCACTTTTTATTACATCAAGCGCAGCGATTGACGCGGCAACAACAGGCGCAGGCAAGGCAGTTGTATAAATAAAAGCGCGCGATTTATTTATAAGATAATCTATCAATTCTTTTGAACCAACAACATACCCGCCGAATGAACCAAGGGCCTTACTTAAAGTGCCCATCTGAATAATATCTTTTTCTTTAATATTAAAATGCTCCAGCGCGCCTTTGCCGTTTTTGCCTAATACGCCTGTTGCATGCGCCTCATCCACCATCAGCATGCAATCGTATTTTTTCGCAAGCGCAACAATCTCAGGCAGCGGCGCGATATCCCCGTCCATGCTAAAAACAGTATCAGTCACAATCAATTTTTTCCCGTAGGGGTCAGACCCCTTTAGGGAATTTTCCAAAACAGACGTATCGCAATGCGGATAGCGTTTCAATTCTGCGCCGCTTAATAAGCACCCATCCACGATACTTGCGTGATTCAATTTATCACTGAAAATAATATCCCCCCTGCCAACCAATGCGCTGATTATACCGACATTTGCAGTATAACCGGAATTAAACACAAGGGCTGCCTCAGCGGCTTTAAATTCAGCTAATTTCTCCTCGAGTTTTTTATGCAGCGTGGTTGTTCCGCTTATTAAGCGCGATGCGGAAACGCTTGTTCCGTATTTTTTTATTGCGTCCATTGCCGCCTCTTTTAAGGCGGGATGCTCCGCAAGCCCAAGATAATTATTTGAGCAGAGATTTATCACCCCTGGCTTGACTTCACGCAAGCTGCGTAACAAGCCCTGCTCTTCTAACTTTTGCAATTCTTGTTTGAACATATTAAAATGTGGGGACAGGTCCGCAGGACCTGTCCCCTATTGGGGTTGCTGGCTCTAATCCTAATTCTTTTAACATCTTTAAATCTTCCTCAGGCGCATTGCCGCCTTGCGTAAGATACCCGCCTATCATCATACCGCTTGCGCCACAAGCGAAGATCTCTTTCTGGCGATTTCCTAAATTCGCTTCCCTGCCACCACATACCTTTATATGCTTATCAGGCAGGATTATCCGAAATATAGCAATAGTCATAAGTATTTCATCAGGCGTAAGGCGCGGATTGTCTTCAAAAGGCGTCTCAGATATTGGAATAAGAAAATTAAGCGGCACAGAATCAACTTTAAGCTCTTTTAATGTAAAAGCAAAATCTATCCTGTGCTCTATTATCTCGCCCAGGCCGAATAACCCGCCGCAGCAAACCTCAAGACCTTCTTCCTTGGCTATCTTTATTGTTTGGATCCTGTCATCGTAGGAATGCGTTGTGCAGATATTAGGGAAAAAATCTCTTGATGTCTCTAAATTGTGATGATACCTGGTAAGGCCTGCTTTTTTTAATTCTCTGGCCGTATCTTTGGTAAGTCTGCCAAGCGAGGCATCAGGATTAATCATACCCTGCGCCTTTATCTTTTTGATTGCTTCACAAATCAGCGGCAATTCCTTTGCGCCGTCTATGCAGTCGCCGCTTGTCACAATACCAAAACCATGCGCCAAATTTACTGCGGCCATTTTTGACGCCTCAAGCATATCCTCAGATGAAATCAACGGATATTCCGGAGAACTCGCCTTGTTATGGGCTGACTGCGCGCAAAATTTACAATCCTGCGAACAGTTTCCGCTTTTGGCATTTACCACTGAACATAACTCAACCTTATTACCAAAGCGCTTCCTGCGCAAATCATCAGCCATCTTATAAAGCGTTTGCGGATTATTTTCGCTATCCCTGTAAAGTTTCAGCGCCTCTTTTCTATTCATTGTCAACCTTTGAAATATTTTAAGTTAACGGTTAGCGTAAAATTTTTTACACGTTAAACCTGAAAAACATAATATCCGCATCCTGCATGATATAATCTTTATTTTCCAGGTGCATAAAGGGCTTAGCCGCTATATAATTTCCTGCTTTGATAAAATTATCATAGGCAATAACCTCTGCGCGGATAAATCCCCTCTTGATATCTTTATGTATAGCGCCTGCGGCGTCAACCGCGTTTGTACCACGTCTTATAGACCATGCCCTTAACTCTTTGCCTTTATCGCCTGTAATAAAACAGATGCCGCCTGAATTATAATACGCGTTAAATATTATTTCCTCTTCGGATTTATTGTCGCCTTTATTGACAAAGTATACCGGTTTTATACTGGATAAATTTGAAATAAAAAGTATTTTCCTCTCTTCTTCGCTAAAATTCTCTTCGCACAAACATTTATTTTCCTCTAAAACGTCCTTCGCGCGGTTTAAAATCTTTATCTCCGCCTCATCTGCAATCCTTGTAAGCCGATTTTCAATAATCTCCAAATCAGAAATAATCAAATCAAGTTTCGCCTCGTTCTCGCAGATTATCCCTTCAGCGTCATTTACACCTGAGGCATCCACAAAATCCGCAGAAATAAATGTTGTCTTAGATGGTTTCATTAAGGCCTCGAGCGTATTTAGGCGCTCGTCTAAAACATCCTTTTTGCCAAGCTTAAATTCAAGTAAACCAAATACGGATATTTTCATTATCTAGTCCATGTCCTATTCTTTAACCAAAACGGCTTAAATTCCATTTTTTTGCCTTTAGTAATATACGATATAAATAAAAATACCGCTACAAAAACTAAAACCAGAATAGTAAGCGCAAACGGCAACAACAGCACAAACATATACACTGCGGCGATTAAGCTTAAAAGGCTATGGCCGTTCTCCAGCGCCCACAAGCGTATAAAATACGCTACCATCAATGAAAGCAAAAAACCTGTTATGGAATTACGGACAATATATCTCATAATTTATATAGTATACCACGGTAATTTTGTTTTGACAATTTAATTTCCTGCGTTTATAATTATCCTATGAGCAAAAGACGCGAGAGTTGGGGGTCGAGATTAGGCATTATAATGGCAGTGGCTGGAAGCGCTGTGGGGATTGGTAATTTCCTGCGCTTTCCTGTGCAGGCCGCGACAAACGGCGGCGGCGCCTTTATGATACCTTATTTTATATCGCTTTTGCTATTAGGCATACCATTAATGTGGGTTGAATGGAGCATAGGCCGGTTTGGCGGTGGATTTGAACACGGCACAGCGCCTGGCGTTTTTAACTCTCTTTGGCAGAAAAACCGTTTCATAAAATATTTTGGCGTAGTAGGTATATTCGGGCCGCTTGTTATCCTTATATATTATACATACATAGAATCATGGCTTTTAGGATATGCTGTATTTTCCATCCTTGGAAAATACGCGTCCGCGAATACGCAGGCAGCTCTTCAATCGTTTCTGCAGGGTTATCAAGGCATTGAGAGCAACCAATACTTCAGCAATATAGGCATTGCATATACATTTTTTATAATAACCTTTTTGCTTAATATGTTCGTAATATACCGCGGCATAAAAGGCGGTATTGAAAAATTATGCAAGATAGCATTGCCGCTTCTTTTTATCTTCGGAATATTTATCGCCATAAGGGTGCTTACACTTGGCGCGCCGGATGCGGCAAATCCGTCATGGAGCATAAAAAACGGGCTTGGTTTTCTGTGGAATCCCGATTTTTCAGCATTAAAAAGCGCCAAGGTCTGGCTTGCCGCTTCAGGGCAGATATTTTTCACTCTCTCTGTTGGCATAGGCGTTATACTTACTTACGCAAGTTACCTTAAAAAATCCGATGATGTCGTGCTCTCAGGCCTTACAGCCGTATCCACCAACGAGTTTGCCGAGATAATCCTGGGCGGCTCCATAATTATACCTGCTGCATTCGCGTTTTTCGGTCCTATAGGCGCGCAGGAAGCGGCAAAGTCAGGCGCCTTTAATTTAAGCTTTGTAACAATGCCGTTAATATTCCAGAAAATAGGCGGGGGCGCTATTTTTGCCTTTATGTGGTTTGCCCTTTTGTTTCTTGCGGGCATTACCTCATCAGTATCCCTGGCTCAACCGACAGTCTGTTTTCTTGAAGACGAATTCAACATAAACAGGAAAAAGGCCGTGTGGATATTCGGCGTTGCGGCATTTATACTCTGCCAGCCGGCAATATTTTTACTGGGGCACGGCGTTGTAAACGAGCTTGATTTTTGGGGAGGCACATTCTGCCTTGTGCTTTTTGCCACGATAGAAATAATTTTATTCGCGTGGGTATTCGGTATGAAAAAGGCATGGGAAGAAATACATCACGGCGCTGATATGCGGATCCCTAAGATTTATAAATTCATAATAAAATACGTAACGCCGGTATTTTTGCTTTTGATACTGGGGTTTTGGTTTATTCAGGAAGGCGTTCCAACCATATTAATGAAAAATGTAGCCGCTGCTGATAAACCTTTTGTGCTTGCCGCGCGCATAGGCCTATTGGCTTTATTTATAACGCTGGCAGCGCTGGTAAAGATTGCGTGGAAAAAAAGAAAGAGAAACTACAAATGACAACTTACGGCTGGGTATTTATATCCGCGTCGTGGATCTTTATAATATTTCTTGCGGTGTTTTGTTTTGGCAGGGTATTAAAAAAATAACTACGCTTTGAACGCCTCAGGCGCGCTTCTTTTATGGCTTGAAAACTTTATCTTGGCCTTGATTTTGCTGATTACTTTTTTTTCTGCTTTCGGTTTTCTGCTTTTTTCTAAATCTTCAAGTATTGCATCCAACTGATTGTAAGTAACGCCCATCTCTTCTTCATCAGTCTGGCCATGCCACAGGCCTGCTGAAGGCGGTTTATCAATTATGCGTTGCGGGACATTCAGGCGCTCGGCTAATTTTCTCACATCGCGTTTAAGCAGATTTGCCAATGGCAATAAATCCACTCCTCCGTCGCCATATTTGGTAAAATAACCCATCATAGCCTCTGACTTATTGCCTGTGCCGACAACCAGATAATTTAATTTGTTGGCAAAGTAATAAAGCGTAGCCATCCTCAGGCGCGGCTTTAAGTTTGCCTTGGCAAGATCGCTTGCTGCCGGTAAAACATTAATCAATGCATCATACGCGCCTGTAAGCTCAATTCTTTGTAAATTCAATTTAATCGTCTTTACCAATAGCTTTGCATCGGTTTCATCATTTTTAATACTATGGCATGGCATAATAAGGCATAAGTGATTTTTGTCTGCGGCCTTTTTTATCAGCGCAGCAACTACAGCAGAATCAATACCGCCTGATATGCCGCAGATTAGGCCCTTGGCTCCGGCCTCTTTCATCTTGGCTTTTAGCCATTTGACAAGTTTATCTTCTAATGTTTTCATTTTTTAACCGTTTCACGCCCCCGGGGAGTCCTTTCGGGCCACCCCGGGGGCGTTTCGTTTTTTTACTCCCACTCGATAGTGCTTGGTGGTTTGGAGGATATGTCGTAAACAACGCGGTTTATACCTTTGACTTCGTTTATTATGCGGTTGGAAATCTTGCCGAGCAATTCGTAAGGCAGTTTCGCCCAGTCAGCTGTCATTGCATCCTGGCTTGTTACAGCGCGTATTGCCGCGACGTTTTCATATGTACGCTCATCACCCATTATGCCGACTGACTTTACCGGCAAAAACACAGCAAATGCCTGCCAAAGCTTCCTGTAAAACCCTGCCTTTTTAATCTCGTCGATAACTATATAATCAACCTCTTTTAATATATCAAGGCGCTCGCGGGTTACATCGCCTATGATGCGCACTGCAAGTCCTGGGCCGGGGAAAGGTTGCCGCCATACAAGTTCATCTAACATGCCAAGCTCTTTGCCTAATTGCCTTACCTCGTCTTTAAATAATTCCTTAAGCGGTTCAACCAATTTCAAGTTCATTTTTTTCGGCAGGCCGCCGACATTGTGATGCGTCTTTATAGTGGCGCTCGGGCCGCCGAATGCTGAACGCGATTCAATAACATCAGGATAAAGCGTGCCTTGCGCTAAGAATTTGACGCCGCCTATGGCCTTTGCCTCTTTCTCAAACACCTTTATAAATGTCTTGCCGATAATCTTTCTTTTTTTCTCAGGGTCTGTTTCGCCTTTAAGATTTCTTAGGAATTGGCCTGCGGCGTCAACGCACTTTAAGTTCATCTTAAAATGCCTGCCAAACACCTCTTTAACCTTTTCACGTTCGCCTTTTCTTAAAAGGCCATTATCAACAAATATACACCTCAGCCGCTTTCCTATTGCCTTATTTAAAAGCACTGCTGCAACAGATGAATCAACCCCGCCTGATAATCCTAAAACCACCTTTTCATTTCCAACGGTATTTTTTATGTTTTGTATTGATTCTTTTATATATGACTTCATGGTCCAATTGCCGGAACATCCGCAGATATCAAACAAAAAGTTCTCAAGTATCTTTTTGCCGTACTGCGTATGCGCTACCTCAGGATGAAACTGAACGCCGTAAAATTTCCTTTTTCTGTCAGCAAATGAGGCAGCCTTTGTATTCTTTGTATACGCTAAACCCATAAAGCCCTTTGGCAACTTTGATATATGGTCGCCATGGCTCATCCACGAAACGATATGCCTTGGCAGGCCTTTAAATAAATCCTTATTATCATCGATTGAAAGCTCAGCCCTGCCGTATTCACGCTTTTTTGCCCTGGTAACATTACCATTAAGCATGTGCGCCATAAACTGCATGCCGTAACAAATACCTAAAACAGGTATGCCTAAAACAAAGATGCGCGTATCGCACCTTGGGGCATTTTTCTGATATACGCTTGCCGGGCCGCCGGAAAGTATTATACCTTTGGGATTTAATTTTTCTATTGCCTGCAGGCTTATATCAGGAGAAACAAGCCGGCAGAACACATTGTTCTCGCGCACGCGCCTTGCTATAAGCTGATTGTATTGCGATCCGAAATCGATTATAAGGATGGATTCCTTGTTCATAGTGAGATTATATTATCACAACGGCGGGGTAGTGTCAATAACAACAACTGTGTTTGTAGCCTGTTCGCAGCTCCAGAAAAATTTTCCCCTCATCACTTGTGGGGACACACCTTAAAGGTGTGTCCCCACAGCAGTTGGCTCGGGACGCTTTTTGCTTCGGACTAAAGCGGGGCCGGTGAACTCAGGGGCACATAAAGTGCCCCTTCGAACATCCACCGGCCTTTTACAAACCGCTTTAGCCCTCGCAAAAAACTGAAATTTTTAATTCCGCTGCGAACAGGCTACGGCACACAAACAATTCCATGAGTTTACAATATAGGCAGGCCGGAAGAACCCATGAGGTATTTATCAACGCAGTACGCAGCGCAGCGGCCTTCTGAAATGGCCCAGACAATCAGAGACTGGCCCCGACGCATGTCACCCGCGGCAAATATGCCTTTTTGCGGAGTCATATAGTTATCATCTGTCCTGATGTTGCCGCGGTTATCAAGCTGGATATCAAGCTCCTTTATCATGCCGGTTTTTTCAGGATGCAGAAAACCCATGGCAAGTATCACCAAATCAACGCCTATCTCAAACTCATTATCACCGCTTACGCACATAAGTTTCCTGACGCGGCCATTTTCGCCTGCAAACTCTTTTGTATTAACAGACCATTTGCGGTCTGCGCCCTCTTCGTGGCTGCTTGATGTCTTAAGTAAAAGCGGGTATTTCGGCCAAGGCATATTTGGCGGCCTGCATGTTGACGGCTGAGGCAACAATTCAATCTGCACTACGCATTTTGCGCCCTGGCGATTGGCTGTGCCTACGCAGTCAGAGCCGGTATCGCCGCCGCCTATAACAACAACGCTTTTGCTCTTGGCATCAATCAAATCTTTATCCGCGATTTTTTCTCCTCTAACGCGCATGTTTGACTGGGTCAGATAATCCATGGCAAAATATATGCCCTTTAAATCCCTGCCCGGAATATTTAAATCACGCGGCACTCTGCACCCGCCTGCTAAAACAATAGCGTCAAAACCTTTTGGCTTTATATTAACAGACGAATTCAGTTTAAATACCATGCCTTCTTTTTTAAAAATATTTATCCGCCTGTCCAAAATGCTTTTTTTCAATTTGAAATCCGGTATGCCGTAACGCATTATACCGCCGGGTAAATCATCCTTCTCAAATACAATTACATTATGGCCTGCCTTATTTAACTGGTCAGCGCAAGCCAAACCAGCCGGGCCTGAACCTATAACAGCAACCTTTTTCTTTGTGCGTATTTTAGGAGGCCTTGGTTTTATAAACCCTGCTTTAAAGGCGTGTTCTATTATCGCAAGTTCGTTTTCGCGTATTGTAACAGGGTCATCATTTATACCAAGGACGCACGCGTATTCACACAACGACGGGCAAATCCTGCCTGTAATCTCAGGAAGATTGTTCGCGGCATGAAGCAGGTCTATCGCCTTTTGCCATTTACCTGTAAATACGGCATCGTTCCATTCGGGAATATAATTACCAACCGGACAACCCCAATGGCAAAAAGGCGTTCCACAATCCATGCAGCGCGACGCCTGGTCTTTTGAATGGCTGGCCCAAACAGGCGCGATCACTTCTTTATAATCTTTGACGCGCTCACATACAGGCCTGTATTGCATTGCCTGGCGTTTTACTTTTAAGAAACCTTTTGGATCACCCATCCGCAACCTCTGTTAAATCAAGTATGCGTTTATATTCTATCGGCATAATCTTGATGAATTTTTTTATTTCTGTTTTGAAATTATCTAAAACGCCTTTGGCTGCCTTGCTGGCTGTATATTTATAATGGCTGGTGAGCATATTTTTTACAGTTTCGCAATCATCCTTATCTAATAGCTCAAGTTCAACCATATCCAAGTTGCATTTTCCTTTAAAGGTTTTGTCTTTATCATAAACATATGCAATGCCGCCCGACATGCCTGCCGCAAAGTTCCTGCCTGTCTGGCACAGCACCACAACCCTGCCTCCTGTCATATACTCGCAGCCATGATCTCCGACGCCCTCGACAACCGCGTAAAGCCCTGAATTTCTTATACAAAATCTTTCACCGGCTAAACCGTTTATATATGCCTGGCCGTTTATTGCGCCATAAAAACATGTATTGCCTATGATTATATTCTTATCCGGTTGGTAGCCGGATTTTTTATCAGGATAGATTATAATCTTGCCTCCTGATAACCCCTTGCCCACATAATCATTTGCCATGCCTTCAAGGCAAAATGTCACGCCTTTTGCAAGCCATGCCCCAAAACTCTGGCCTGCAGTACCTTTGAACTTACAATAGACAGTATCTTCGGCTAGGCCGCCTTCGCCGAAGTTTCTGCAAATCTCTCCGCTTAACATGGCGCCGGTTGCGCGGTTTATATTTTTAATCTCCAAAGATATTTTCACCGGCTTTGAATTTTCTAAAGCGCCTTTGGTAAGCTCAATAAGCTTTTTATCCAAAATATCGTCGATACAGCGATCCTGCGCCTGCGTACAAAAAACAGGCTGCGAGGATTCAGGCTTATATAAAATCTTTGAAAAATCTATCTTCGCGAACTTTGGAATTACTATACTATTGTTTTTTTCCAATAAATCTGTTCTACCGATCATATCATCAAGTTTACGCACACCCAGATCAGCCATTATCTCGCGTAATTCCTGGGCTACAAAATTAAAATAATTCACTATATATTCCGGCCGGCCGCTAAAACGGCTTTCCAGTATTTTATCCTGTGTCGCCACGCCGACCGAACAGTTATTAAGATGGCAGTGCCTTAACATAACGCATCCTGAAACAATCAAACACGCCGTGCAAAAACCGAATTCCTCAGCGCCCAGAAGCGCTGCTATGGCTATATCCCTTCCTGTGCGCATCTGGCCGTCTGTCTGAAGCCGCACCCTGCTTCGTAAATCATTTAGCACAAGTGTCTGATGGGCCTCAGAAAGGCCCAGTTCCCAAGGAAGGCCGGCGTGCCTTATGGAGCTGACAGGAGAAGCGCCTGTTCCGCCGTCGCCGCCTGATATCAAAATCATATCAGCATGGCCTTTGGCAACGCCCGCTGCAACAGTACCTACGCCTATTTCTGAAACAAGCTTTACGCTTATGCGCGCTTTAGGATTTGTATTTTTTAAATCAAATATCAGCTGCGCCAGGTCCTCAATGGAATATATGTCATGATGAGGCGGGGGCGAAATCAAAGTAACCCCAGGGGTTGTGTATCTGGTCTTTGCTATTGTTACGCTGACTTTATGGCCCGGCAGCTGCCCACCTTCACCTGGTTTTGCTCCCTGCGCTATTTTTATTTGAAGCTCGTCGGCGTTAACCAGATAATTTGTCGTAACGCCAAACCTGCCTGAGGCAACCTGTTTTATGGCGCTTCGCTTTGAATCACCATTAGGCAGCGGAATAAAACGCGCCGGGTCTTCACCGCCCTCTCCTGTATTGGACCTGCCTTTTAACCTGTTCATGGCTATGGCAAGCGTTTCATGCGCTCCTCCTGAAATAGAGCCGAAACTCATTGCGCCCGTTGCAAGGCGTTTTGTTATACTGCTTGCCGGCTCAACCTCGTCGATAGATATAGAGTCGGTTTGTTTAAACTTCAGAAGGCTGCGCAGCGTTGTCGGATTATTCGACTGGTCATTGATAAGCGCCGCAAACTCCTTATATCTTTTATAATCATTATTTCTGGCAGCATCCTGCAAAGCGGCAATGCTGTCAGGATTCCATAGATGAAACTCTCCGTCTCTTTTCCACTGGTACGCGCCGCCTGTGGCAAGATATGGAAATTCTATTTTCATCCGGTTTAATGCATCCTGATGCATGGATATCGCCTCTTTAGCTATTGTTTCAAAATCGGCTCCGCCTATCCTTGAAACCGTACCTGTAAAACAACGCTTGATAACCTCGTCGGACAGCCCCAGCGCCTCAAATATCTGCGCGCCCCGGTAGCTCTGAAGGGTTGATATACCCATTTTTGACAAAATCTTTAAGATCCCTTTTTCAGCTGCCTTTATATAATTTTTCTGGGCGGATTTAAAATCCATTTTAAGCTCTACCTGCTCTATAAGCCTTTTTATGGATTCATATGCCAGGTAAGGATTTATGCATTCGGCGCCAAAACCAAAAAGCAGGGCAAAATGATGCACCTCTCTTGCATCGGCTGTTTGAATAACTATGCTTATCTGCGTACGCATGGATTTTTTCACCAGATAATGGTGCACTGCCCCGCAAGCCAAAAGGCCGGGCAGCGCCGCGTTATCAGCATCTATGCCTAAATCGCTTAATACAATAAATGTAAAACCGTCTTTTATCGCTGCGACAGATTCGGCGCAAATACGGTCAATGGCCTTTGTAAAACCGTTTTTCTCCGATACGCTAAAAAGCGTTGATATGGTTTTTGTTTTAAAACCGTGCCTCTTTACGGATTTTAACTTTGCCAATTCCTCGTCGGTTAATATGGGCCTTTTTATCCTCAGCCTCATGGCATGTTCAGGCCCGGGCTCTAAGATATTCTTTTCAGGCCCCATGTATGTATCAAGGCTCATGACAAGCTCTTCTCTTATGGGGTCAATAGCAGGATTTGTAACCTGGGCAAATAACTGTTTAAAATAATTGTATAAAACCTGCGGTTTTTTGGACAAGACCGCATGCGGCGTATCGTTACCCATGGAACCTGTAGGCTCCTGAGCGCTTTCTGCCATGGGCTTTATTATAAATTTAAGGTCTTCCCGCGTGTAACCAAAGGCCTTTAGCGTGGAAAAACTATCGAGTTTTGGAGTTTTAGAGCTTGGGGATTTAGAGTTTGCGGTTTTTAAATCATCAAATTCTAAAAGATTTTGCCTGATCCATTTGCTGTACGGCTTTTGTGAAGAAATATTCTTTTTTAACTCGGCATCCTCTATTATACGGCCCTGTTTTGTGTCTATATAAAACATCCTGCCGGGAAGCAGCCGGCCTGATAAAATTATATCCTTCGGCTTTATATCCAATACGCCGACTTCAGATGCCATAACTACAAAATTATCCTTAGTAACTATATAACGCGCTGGGCGCAGGCCGTTTCTGTCTAAAACAGCGCCTATCGTTTCGCCGTCGGTAAATGCTATTGCCGCAGGGCCGTCCCATGCCTCGCTTAAACAGGCATTATATTTATAAAAATCCCTGATGCCTTTATCCATGAGATTATCCTGCTGCCATGCCGGAGGAATAAGCATCATCATTGCCTCAGGCATGCTGCGGCCTGCCAATACAAGAAGTTCAAACGCATTATCTATAGCCGCCGAATCGCTGCCTCCGGGAGAGATAACCGGATATGTATATTTAAGATTTTCACCCAGGGCGCGGCTTTTAAACAGGCCTTCTCTGGCTTTTATCCAGTTTATATTTCCCCTTAATGTATTGATCTCGCCGTTATGCGCCAGAAACCTGAAAGGCTGCGCAAGGTCCCATGTGGGAAATGTATTAGTGCTGTAGCGCGAATGCACAAGGCATAAAGAACTTTTCAATGCGCTGTTTTTTAAATCAAGGAAAAAATTCTCCACCTGCTGCGGCATAAGAAGCCCTTTATATGAAAACGTGCGGCTTGAAAGGTTTGTTATGTAAAAAAACTGCTTCTGTTTTATTTCTGAGCTACGGATTGAGTTTTCTATGCACTTTCTAAGAATGTAAAGCTTTCTCTCTAAATCAATGCCGATAGATCCTGATATAAAAGGTTGCTCTATAGATGGCTGGGAGGCCTTTGCGGCGCTTCCTATATCAGAATTATCAACCGGCACATTACGCCAGCCCAAAAGATTAAGCCCGGCTGATTTGAGCTCGCGGGAAAATATACTTTTGCAGAATACGCGCTCTTTTTCATTTACAGGCAAAAATACAAGCCCGGTGCCATAACTGTTTTTAGCGGGCAAGCCAATGCCTTCTTTTTTGGCAACCTTAACAAAAAATTCGTGAGGCATCTGGATAAGTATACCTGCGCCGTCTCCTGTGGCAGGATCAGCCCCTGTAGCGCCCCTATGAGACAGGCGATTTAAAACCTCAATACCTTGCTTTATTATATTATTTGACGGGCTGCCTTTTATGTCGCATACAAAGCCGACGCCGCAGGCATCATGTTCAAAACGACTGTCATATAACCCGTATTTTTCTAAGCTCTGTCTTCTGTCCATAATTAAATATCAAAGTAGAGATAAAATTCATATGGATGCGGGCGCATTCTCACTGCATCCACTTCTCTTTTTCTCTTATACTCTATCCAGGCATCAATAACGTCTTTTGTAAATACGCCGCCTCTTAAAAGATAATCATGGTCTTTTTCTAAAGCGTCAATTGCCCTCTTTAAAGACGACGGCACTGTCGGTATCTTTGATAACTCCTTCTCGCTCAACTCAAACAGATCCTTATCTGTCGGATCGCCCGGGTCTATTTTGTTTAAGATGCCGTCAAGGCCTGCCATAAGCATGGCGCTGAAAGCGATGTAGCCGTTACATGACGGGTCCGGAGGCCTGAACTCTATCCTCTTTGACTTCGGATTGTCCGAATACATCGGAATCCTGACAGCTGCAGAGCGGTTCCTTGCCGAATACACAAGATTAACCGGCGCTTCATACCCAGGCACCAGGCGCTTGTAAGAGTTTGTCGTAGGCGCGCAGAATGCCATTAAACTGTTGGCATGCTTTAGGAGCCCCCCTATATAATACTTTGCTGTCTGGCTTAAAAGGGCGTATCCGTTTTTATCGTAAAAAAGGTTTACCCCGTTTTTCCATAAGCTCTGATGGCAATGCATGCCCGAACCGTTATCCGCAAAAAGCGGCTTAGGCATAAACGTAGCAACCATATTATTCTTTCTTGCCATATTCTTGATTATGTACTTGTACATCAACAAGCTGTCTGCCATTTTTGTCATCTTATCGTACTTAATATCTATTTCACACTGGCCTGCCGTGGCGACCTCATGATGATGAACCTCTGCGTTTACACCGGCCTCTTTCATCTTAAGTATCATCCTGCTGCGCAAATCCTGCAGAGAATCATGCGGCGGCACAGGAAAATACCCTTCTTTAAAACGTATCTTGTAACCTAAATTCGGTTTTTCATCCTTGCCTGTATTCCAATCACCTTCCTGTGAATCAATGAAATAATAACTGGAATTTTCCGTCTGATCAAACCTTACGTCATTAAATAGAAAAAACTCCGCTTCAGGCCCGAAATAAACGCTGTCAGCTATGCCTGAATCCTTTAAAAACTTCTCTGCTTTTTTGGAAATATAACGCGGGTCGCGCGTGTATGCCTTTCTTGTCAGCGGGTCGTAAATATCGCAGATAATGCTTAGTGTCGGAACCTCACAAACCGGGTCAAGCACTGCTGTTGACGGGTCAGGTATCATAATCATATCCGACTCCTGAATCTTCTGAAAACCCCTGATGGATGAACCGTCAAACCCTATCCCATCCACCCATATCGAACGCATGATATCAGGCATCTCCAATAATTCTGAAGCAGGTATGGAAAAATGCTGCCACAAACCAGGCAAATCATTAAATTTAAGGTCTACGATCTGTATGCCTTTATCCTTTACCATTTTCATTACGTCCCTTGCCGCCTTCTCGTCAAAAGAACCGTTGATGAGAGGATTCTTTGTTTTCACCTCTGCAACCTTTTTCGACTTTTTACTATTCATTTTTCCATCCTCCTTTTCATACCGTTATCCCTCGTCCCGAGACGCTGCTACGTAAGACTGTTACGGCGCAGGACTCGGGATTAATTCACAGACGCCCCGCTAATGCGGAGCTACAACTTACGTCGCTTCGCTCCGTAAGTTGCCTGCTCATTAAAAAAACAGCGCCCTCTTAACATCAAAATCACCTTTGATGCAATAGGACGCCATTATCCTGAAATTTCCAGCTAAATCTTTTTTGCTGAAATTTCATCCCGAGTCACCCGCTGTGGGGACACACCTTTAAGGTGTGTCCCCATAAGTGACGAGGGATAAAATAAAAACGTTCGCAATTGCTTCTGTGCATTGCGAACGTCATTGTCGCTTTTACTACTTTGTAAAATTAATTATATCACAATTTCATGATTTGTCAAGCGCAAAATTTTATCAGCGGCGCGCAGCAAGGCCTTCCTGATAACCTGCCTTAAACCCATCCTGATAACCCTTCTGATATGAGGCATCGCTGGGTGATACCGGCTGCGGCGCATAAACCGGTTGCGGCGCGTATACTGGCTGCTGCTGCGCAGGCGCAGAAGGCTGCCCACTAGAAAAAACCGTATCAAGAACTGCTCCGCCTATTACGTTTGTACCCGCTCCTATTAATGCGCCTTTGCCTGCTTTTCCTCCCGAAGCGCCGGCTGCAACTGCGCCCGTTGCCGCGCCAAGCACGCCTTGCTTAAGAATCTTGTTTGATGCCTCATCGCTAAAAGCAGGCACAACCATCATGACCACAACAATACATATCACAGCTGTAAAAATAAAATTTTTCATCTTATTGCCCTCCAAATTTTCCAGTAGAATATTTTGTCCGAAAATTTGTCCCGAGTCCCTCACCGCTTATGGGGACACACCTTTATGGTATTCCTGAAGGGACTTTACCTCAAACTTATTCTTTATAAGCCCCTCAATGCCGTTTACCGTTGCCTCTGCGCCGGAAATAGTGGTAACAAGAGGCACATTATACAGGATTGCCGTTGACCTAATAGAAGTCTCATCCTGCTTCGTAGCCTTACTGCTGGGCGTATTTATTATCAAGTTTATATCGCCTGATTTTATCCTGTCAACAACATTGGGCCTTCCCTCATGCAGTTTAGGCACAATCTCAACATCAAGGCTGTTTTTGTTTAACGCGTTGGCAGTGCCTGTTGTAGCAAAAATTTTAAACCCAAGGTCTGACAGCTTCTTGGCGACAAATATTATTTTTCTCTTATCCTCGTTTTTGACGCTTATAAAAATATTCCCTTTTACCGGCAGTTTCTGGCCTGCGGCTATCTGCGATTTGGCAAACGCCATACCCAGCGTCTTGTCTATGCCCATTACCTCGCCTGTTGATTTCATTTCAGGCCCCAATACAGGATCAACCCCCGGAAAACGCACAAACGGAAATACTGATTCCTTAACGCACGTATATTTTATATTCACCTCTTTTGTAAACCCGAGTTCCTTCAACGTAGAACCAAGCATAATCTTTGTCGCAAGTTTTGCCAACGGCACACCTATAGCTTTTGAGACAAAAGGTATTGTCCTGGATGCGCGCGGATTAACCTCCAGTATATAAACGGTATTATACCTTACCGCGTACTGAATGTTTAAAAGCCCCTTTACCTTTAATTCCAGGGCGATCTTCTTGGTATACTCACGGATTTTCTGTATTATATCATCTGTCAGTGTGTGCGGCGGAAGAACCATCGCGGAATCGCCTGAATGTATCCCTGCCGCCTCTATATGCTCAAGTATTCCTCCGATAACACATGCCTGGCTGTCGCAGATAGCGTCAACATCAACCTCTATTGCGTCCTCGAGAAATTTATCTATCAGGACCGGATGCTCGCCTGAAACTTCAACTGCGTGTTCCATGTACAATTCAAGTTCCTTTTCATCCTGCACTATTTCCATTGCCCTGCCGCCTAAAACATACGACGGCCTGACCAAAACAGGATACCCTATCCTGGAAGCTATAACCCTTGCCTCTTTAAATGACTTTGCGGTATCATTCTCAGGCTGAAGTATTCCGAGTTTTTTCACTATAACCCTGAAACGCTCCCTGTCTTCAGCTATGTCTATTGAATCAGAAGACGTACCAAGTATTTTAAGGCCTGCCTTCTCAAGCTGTATCGCAATATTTAGCGGAGTCTGCCCGCCAAACTGAACAATAGCGCCTATGGGCTTCTCAAGATCCGCGATGTTCATTACGTCTTCAACCGTCAGCGGCTCAAAATAAAGCTTATCCGAGGTATCATAATCCGTGGATACGGTCTCAGGGTTACAATTAACCATTATACTTTCAACGCCTTCTTCCTTTAAGGCATACGATGCATGGCAGCAGCAATAATCAAATTCTATGCCCTGGCCTATTCTGTTCGGGCCCCCGCCTAAAATAAGCACCTTTTTCTTATCAGAAGACGGCGCGCTTTCATTCTTTGTCTCGTAAGTGGAATAATAATAAGGCTTCTCTGCCTTAAACTCGCCTGCGCAGGTGTCAACCAATTTATACGCCGGCTTTATATTTAATTTTTTTCTTGCCTGCCTCACATTCTTCTCCCTTGAATTTAAAAGCACTGCCAGCTGCACATCGGAAAAACCGTGCGTCTTTGCCCTGACAAACATCTCTTTTGGCATATTTATTTCATCGTCTATATTTTTATTCCTGTATTTTTTTATCTCATCCTCTGTTTCCACAATCTGCCTCAGGTTGTCAATAAACCACCTGTCTATCTTAGACAACTCGTATATCTCATCCGTAGTCAATCCTATTTTTATCGCATACCTTAAATAAAAAAACCTGCCGTCATTGGGCTTGCGTATCATATCCTTTATTTCGCCTGTAATCTCCGGCGACGGATTTTTAAGCATATCGTCTGTTATCTTATCCTTACCGTCAGCGCCTAAGCCAAACCTTTTTGTCTCTATGGACCTGATGCCTTTCTGCAATGCCTCGCGGAAATTCCTTCCTATTGACATAGCTTCCCCGACCGCCTTCATTGATGTATTCAATATCCTTTTTGTCCCTGGGAATTTTTCAAACGTGAACCTGCATATTTTAAATACACAGTAATCGACTGTGGGCTCAAAAAACGCGGTTGTCTTTCCTGTTACCTGATTTAATACCTCAGGCAAAGTAAGGCCTACCGCAAGCTTTGTTGCAACGCGCGCAATAGGAAAGCCTGTTGCCTTTGACGCCAAAGCAGAACTCCTTGAAAGACGCGGATTTACCTCTATAATTACTATTTCACCGTTATCCGGATTCTGCGCAAACTGTATGTTCGCGCCGCCGCCTGTTATACCTATTTTTCTTATGATTTTTTTAGAAAGATTTACAAAATTAGAGTATTCCTCTTTCGTCAAAGTCTGAGAAGGCGCCACAACAATACTGTCGCCGGTGTGCACGCCCATAGGGTCAACATTTTCCATGGACGTGATCATAATGACATTGTCCACGCAATCCCTCATTACCTCAAACTCTATCTCTTTCCACCCAAGGACAGATTGCTCTACCAGAATCTGGGCTACAGGACTTATCTCAAGGCCTTTTGCCAAAAATATCTCCAACTCTTCCTTATTATACGCGATTGAACCACCGCTTCCGCCAAGCGTATACGCAGGCCTTAATATAAGAGGAAACCCGATCTTAAGCCCAATCTTCATCCCCTCTTCAACACTGTGGGCAATACCGCTTTTCGGCATGCTTACGCCTATCTCAAGCATCGCCTTTTTAAACAATTCCCTGTCCTCGGCGCGCGAGATGGCATCAACATCCGCGCCTATTGATTCAATCCCGTATTTTTTCAAAATACCCTGCTTCATAAGAAAAAACGCCAAATTTAATCCTGTCTGGCCGCCCAAAGTAGGCAATATAGCGTCGGGCTTTTCCTTTTTTATTATTTCTATAACAGTTTCTATATTAAGCGGCTCTATATACGTAACATCGGCCATATTAGGATCTGTCATTATAGTAGCCGGGTTTGAATTGACGAGTATTGTAAAATAACCCTCTTCTCTTAACGCCTTACACGCCTGAGAACCGGAATAATCAAATTCACATGCCTGGCCTATAACTATAGGGCCGGAACCTATCATTAAAATCCTTTTTATGTCTTTACGCTTTGGCATGTTGCACCCCTTTTGTAGCCTTGTTTGATTTTGTCATGTTAAGAAATCTTTCAAACGCCTCGTTTACCTCATTAAATCCTGGGCTCGCAGGGCAATATTGCGCTGATAAAAACTTCAGGGGCTTGCTTTCCATTTCCTCTATTGAATCGTCATTTATATTCCGCAACGTTATATTTACGTCTTTTCTATTCTTTATGCCTGCCTCATCCAGAACGTATGAATGATTCTGGGCAGTGATATCGCCCTTAAATGAATCAAGTGCTTTTATAGGATAATTCACGCCGTGATGCCCAATCTTCATCTTCTTCAGTTTACCGCCGAGAGCAAGCCCCAAAACATGATGCCCTGTTGAAATACCCATAATAGGCATCTTTCCTAAAAGATTTTTTACATTTTCCGCGATATCCGGGATAGCCGGATCATTTTCAGGCCCGCTTGATACAATTAGGCCGTTTAAATTCAACGCCATTATCTTGGCGCTTGGCGTATCATAAGGCAATAATATCACATTGCAGCCAAGAGTATTTAGCTGCCTGATAAAACTCCTCGGCATGCCCAAATCCACAACACCGATATTGTATTTCAAAACGCCTGCCTTAAATTCTACCGGTTTTTTTACTGATGTATCTTTTATAAAACCTTCTTTTTTATGATTCTTTATTTTTTTAAGCAGCGATTCTTTATTAAAATCCTTAGTTGATATTATGCCTGGCTGCTCGCCTTTATCTCTTATTTCAACCGAGAGCGTCCTTGTGTCAATGCCGCTTATCGCAACAGCGTTTTCTTTTTTCAAAAATTCACCAAAAGGCCCTTCTGCCTGCCAATTAGAATACATCCTTGACATCTCTTTTATAACCAATCCGGCAGCCTGACATTTGCTTGATTCACTGAATTTTTTCGCTACGCCGTAATTTCCTATCAAAGGATATGTCAAAACAATTATCTTTCCGGCATTGGCTGCATCTGTAACCATCTCCTGATAACCAACGACAGCCGTATTGATAATGACGTCTCCAACCCTCTCGCCGGCAGCGCCGCAGGCGGTGCCTTCATATACACTTCCGTTTTCAAGCACCAGTATCGCTTTCATAGCTCTCCCTCTACGTAACAAACAAATTATTTGAAGAAAACTTACCGTCTGTTGTCACATTTACGCCCAGCATCTTTAATCCTACCTCATCGCCCGGGGTAGATATATGAGTTATGTGCATCTGGCAACCGCGCAACTCCGCCAATTTCTTCATCGCTATCTCGGCTGTGTGATTCGTAGTCGCGCTTATTGAAAGGGCTATCAGGGCCTCCTCCAAATCCAGACTCTCCGGCTCCAAACCCAAAATGCTTTCCTTTAATACTGATATCTGCCTTATTATCTGCGGCGATAAAAGCAATATTTCATCCGGTATCTTTGCCAACACTTTAACCGCATTTATCACAAGGCTTGACGCCGCATGCATCAACTTCGAATTCTTGCCTGTTACAATCTTCCCATTTTTTAACTCAAGCGCCGCGCCGCAATAAATACCGGCGAAGCCCTTGCCTTTCTTTTCGGCATCTTCTGACGCTTTTCTGGCAACATTGACTACGGGCCTGTCAGTAACGTCCACACCCAACTCTTTCATCAAATCCATTGCGCGCTGAACCGTCTCTTTCTTTTCTATACCAAGAAGGTATTCGGCATTATACCTGAAATACCTCCTTATCAACTCCTGCTTGGCTGCCTCTTGAACTATTTTGTCGTTTACTATGCCAAAACCGGCCCGGTTTACACCCATATCAGTAGGTGAATTATACACGGGCATGGTTTTTTTACCGTCACATATTTTAGCAAGTATTGATTTTAATATCGGAAAGCTTTCGACGTCGCGATTATAATTAATCACTTTCTTTTTATATTTTTTAAAATGATGCGGATCAACCAGGTTAAAATCCTGTATGTCCGCGGTTGCCGCCTCATAGGCGACATTAACAGGATGTTTCAACGGAATATTCCAGATAGGAAACGTCTCAAATTTCGCATAACCGGCGTTTATCCCCTTTTTATGCTCCTGGTACAATTGCGATAAACATGTGGCGAGCTTGCCGCTGTTAGGCCCTGGCCCGGTTATTATCACAATGGGTTTTTTGGTTTTTATATAATCGTTCTTTCCAAAACCCTTATCGCTTGCGACTAAATCTATATTTGTGGGATAATTTTTTATAGGATAATGCAGGTATACCTTTACGCCCCTGCGCTCTAATTTGTTCTTGAATGTAACTGCCGCTGATTGATTCGTAAACCTGGTAATAACAACCGATGATATATCAAGCCCCCATTTCCTCAGGTCGTCAATCAATTTAAATGTGGCAGCGTCATATGTTATTCCGAAATCGCCCCTGACCCTGCCTTTTTCAATATCTCCGGAATAGATACATAAAACTATCTCTATTTTATCTTTTAATTTTTGAAGTAGCCTTATTTTTACGTTGGGGTCATATCCCGGAAGGACACGCGCGGCATGATAATCAAAACAGAGCTTTCCGCCGAATTCAAGATAAAGCTTGTTGCCGAATTCGGCAACCCTGCCTAATATCGCGGCGGTTTGTTCTTTTAGATATTTCTCGTTATCGAAGCCGTTTTTTTTCATTGGAGGGTATTGGTTTTAGAAAAACGGCGCTTTTAGTGCTGACAATCCAACACTCAAACGCCGTTGTTTAACACATTATACCACTATCTGGAAAACTGTCAATACAAAATTATCTATCGTATGTGGAGTAATAATACGGGGTAAAGGCGCGAAACTCCGCAGCGCAAGTATCAACCAGCTTGAAATTGGGGGCGATATTCATGGATTTGCGCAGGTTATAGGCCTCTTCTTCGGATTTGCCCAAAAGCCCACCCAGTTGCTTATCGCTGAAACCATATTCCTTTGCTTTTGTCAAAAGCTCTTTGGTAATACTACTTTTATTCTTTATTATCTCTTTCTCAGTATCTATTATCTCCTTAATATTATATAAAAACCACGGGTCTATTGAAGTCATTTTGTTTATTTCTTCAAGGCTCATCCCAAACCTTATTGCATCGGCTATAAAAAATATGCGCTCGGCATTCGGCGTTCTTAATTTTTCGTAAATAAGCTCTATATCCTTTATCCTGAGGGACTCAAGCCCTGATTTTTTTATCTCAAGCGAACGCAGGCCTTTTTGCAGCGCCTCTTTAAAAGTCCTGCCTATGGACATCGCCTCGCCTACCGATTTCATTGATACAGTTAAAGTTGAATTTGACGCCTTAAATTTCTCGAATGTAAAGCGCGGTATCTTGACCACGCAGTAATCTATCGACGGCTCAAAACACGCGGGCGTTTCTTTTGTTATATCGTTTGAGATTTCATCCAGTGTGTATCCGACGGCAAGCTTTGCCGCGATCTTTGCTATAGGAAAACCCGTTGCCTTTGACGCCAACGCAGAACTCCTTGAAACCCTTGGGTTCATTTCAATAACAACCATGCGGCCGTTTTTCGGGTCAACCGCAAACTGTATATTAGACCCCCCTGTCTCAACGCCTATTTCGCGTATACACGCAATGGCCGCATCTCGCATCTTTTGGTATTGCCTGTCAGTCAATGTCTGTATAGGCGCGACTGTAATAGAGTCGCCTGTATGGATACCCATTGGATCAAAATTTTCTATTGAGCAGATAATTACAACGTTATCCTTTTTGTCGCGCATCACCTCAAGCTCAAATTCTTTCCAGCCTGCAACCGATTCCTCTATAAGGATCTCGCTTATCATGCTGGACTCCAAGCCGCGTTTGGCAAGCTCTTTAAATTCTTCCATATTATATGCAATGCTGCCGCCTGCGCCGCCTAAAGTAAAACTCGGGCGTATAATAACCGGAAAACCTATCTTCTGAACAACATCTGCTGCCTCTTTCTGATTATACGCCTTGTCGCTTTTTGGCAAATCAAGGCCTATCTTCTCCATAGCCAGTTTGAATAAACACCTGTCCTCGCCTTTTTTTATAGCGGCGATGTTGGCGCCTATTACCTCCACCTTGTATTTCTTAAGTATACCTTTTTTATCCAGGTCAACTGCCGCGTTTAACGCAGTCTGGCCACCCAGTGTGGCAAGCAAGGCGCATGGCCTTTCTCTTTCAATAATCTTCTCTATGACCTCTGTTGTTATTGGCTCTATATAAGTCCTGTCAGCAATATCAGGGTCTGTCATTATAGTAGCAGGGTTTGAATTGACAAGCACAACCTTAAAGCCCTCCTGGCGCAGGATCTTACACGCCTGGGAACCTGAATAATCAAATTCGCATGCCTGGCCTATTACTATCGGGCCGGAACCGATTATTAAAATCTTTTTGATATCAGTTCTTTTTGGCACGGTGTTTCTCCATCATCTCCACAAATCTTTTAAACAAATATTGCGCGTCATGCGGGCCAGGCGAGGCCTCCGGATGAAACTGCACGGAAAATATAGGCAGTTTTTTATGCCGTAAACCCTCAAGCGTCTTATCATTTAAATTTATATGCGTTATCTCTATATCTTTTTTATCAAGCGAATCCATGTCCACACAAAATCCGTGGTTTTGCACCGATATAAAGGCCTTTCCTGTTTTTAAATCTTTTACCGGTTGATTGCCGCCATGATGCCCAAATTTAAGCTTATATGTCTTCCCGCCAAAAGCAAGGCCAAGCATCTGCTGGCCAAGGCATATGCCGAATACCGGAAGCTTACCTATCAGCCGGCTGGTTGTCTCTATAACATACGAAACCGCGGATGGGTCGCCAGGGCCGTTTGAAAACAAAACCCCGTCCGGTTTTATTTTTAAAATATCATTTGCAGTTGTCGTTGCCGGGACAACCATAACCTGACAACCTACTCTTTGCAAATTGCGCAATATATTAAATTTAACCCCGCAGTCAACCACCACCACCCTTTTACCAAAGACCGTACCCGGGGCGGCCTTGGTTTTCCATTCATACGGCTTTTTACAGGTAACCTCTTTAACCAGGTCAATGCCTACCAGCCCCTTTGAATTCTTCGCTTTTTTAACAAGGGCCTTTTCATCTAAATCAATTGTTGACAGAACCGCTTTCATCGCGCCTACAAACCTTATATGCAAGGTCAGCTGCCGAGTATCAATACCTTCTATGCCGAGTATGTTATTTTCCTTAAGATAATCGCCCAGAGACTGCTGCGAATGCCAATTACTTGCGATCTTGCTGTATTCCTTAACAACAAATCCCTCGACAAAAGGCTTATGCGATTCTACGTCCTCTTTATTTACCCCATAGTTTCCTATCAAAGGATAAGTCATTGTAACTATTTGGCCTTTATAAGATGGGTCGGTTAGTATCTCCTGATAACCAGTCATACTGGTATTAAACACAACCTCCCCGTATCTTTCGCCGCCTGCTCCAAAAGACCTGCCTCTGAATATTTTTCCGTCTTCTAACGCTAATATCGCATTCATTATTTTGCCTTACTTGGCCCCCTCTGGAGATCCAATACCGCGCTTATAAAACCTCTAAATAAAGGGTGCGGATTATCAGGCTTGGATTTAAACTCTGGATGAAACTGCGCCGCAACAAAAAATGGGTGATTTTTAAGCTCTACTATCTCAACCAGGCCTTTTTTGGGGTATACGCCTGAAAAAACCAGGCCTTTTTTCTCAAGTAGTTTTCTATACCTGTTATTGAACTCATACCTGTGCCTGTGCCTCTCAAAAGTCAGTAGCTTACCATAAACTTTGGCTGCAAGCGAATTATTTTTTATCCTGCACGGGTACGCGCCAAGACGCATTGTGCCGCCCAAATCTTTTACCTTATATTGTTCCTGAAGCAGGCTTATAACCGGATTTTTGGCTTTTGGCTTAAATTCTGTTGAGTTTGCCCCTTTCAATCCGCAGGCATTCCTTGCGAATTCAATAACCGCGCACTGCATTCCAAGGCACAAACCCAAAAACGGTATATTGTTTTCTCTGGCAAACCTTATAGCGCTTATCTTGCCCTCTATACCCCTGTACCCGAATCCACCCGGAACCAAAACGCCAGATACATCATTTAAAAATTTCTCAGAGCCGAATTTCTGGATATCCTCTGAATCAACCTTTTTTATCTCAACTTCGGCATCATTGTATATGCCGGCATGCGTCAATGATTCATAAACAGATTTATACGCATCCTGTAATGCTATATACTTACCGACAAACGCTATTCTAATTTTTCCTTTAGGATTTAAGACACGCTCAACAACCTTTGCCTGCCATTTTTCCAAATCTGAAAATTTACAGATAAGCTTAAAATGACTTAAAATTATCTCGTCAAGAATCTGCTTTTTAAAAACCATTGGTATCTGATAAATAGACTGGACATCCATTGCCTCGATAACCGCCTCTTTTTGAACATTACAGAAAAGAGAAATTTTTTCCTTCAGCTCTGTTGTCAGAGGTTTCTCGGTACGGCATACCAGTATATCGGGCTGTATTCCTATTTCACGAAGAGTTCCGACCGAATGCTGAGTGGGTTTTGTTTTTATTTCTTCGGCGCATTTTATGTAAGGGACAAGCGTCACATGCACATATAATACATTTTCTTTTCCCATGTCATGGCTGAATTGTCTTGCAGCTTCTAAAAACGGCAGGCTCTCTATATCACCCACTGTGCCGCCTATCTCAACTATAACTATATCAGCGCCTGATACATCTTTAACCTTTTTAATCCTGTCTTTTATTTCATTGGTTATATGCGGAATTACCTGTATAGTTTTTCCCAGATAATCACCTCTACGCTCCCTGGATATTACCGCATTATAAATAATGCCTGTGGTTACATTGTTAAACTTTGTAAGTTTGGCGCTGGTAAACCTTTCGTAATGGCCAAGGTCAAGATCTGTTTCAGCGCCGTCGTCTGTTACGTAAACCTCACCGTGCTGGTAAGGATTCATTGTGCCTGGGTCGACATTTATATAAGGGTCACATTTCATAAGCGTAACCTTAAGGCCCCGGGATTCTAAGATCCTGCCTATTGAGGCAGACGTAATACCCTTGCCTAAACTTGATATAACACCGCCTGTTACAAAAATATATTTTGCCATAACGCTCCTCTCGTTCCGTAAGTTGCGTGCTCATTAAAAATGGCGTTTAGGGCCGGCAATTCAGCCTCTAAACGCCATTGTTTTGATCTAGCAGTTCTTCTTTGGACTATCTATTAGTATACCACGATTTCAAAATATGTCAACTTTTTCTCTTGCAAGCCTTTTTGGCAGAAAAATGCTTTTTCTGCTCAAAATTAAATTCTTCGCAGTATACAACAGGGTATCTTTTTGTAAAGGTGCAATCTTTGTCTTTCACACAAGTAACGCATAATCCTTTACCGCTCATAACCACCTCCGAATTTTCCGGTAGAATCTTTTTGGCTGTCCCGTTCACGGGATGCCGTGTTCGGCAAAATTCGTCCCGAGTCACCCGCTATCTCGAGCAGTGACGAGGGACTTAAAGAACCGCTTCGGCCTCTTTTCTGTAGGCATCCATTACATAAGCGATACCTGACACCTTTGCCGCATCTTCTGTCAGGCTCATCAGGTCTTTTCTTGAAATGGTGTTTACCCTAAAATTTCTGGAGCCTGCCATCAATTGCTGCAAACCAACTCTTATTCTCTGGCTGAATGTATAAACCCCGACAGCGCCCAAAGGAATATCTTTCATGTCCTTGCCGTATTTATCCGCAAGCTCTTCATAAGAAACGAATATCTCTTTGGCGGTCTTGCCGAATTCGGATACGGTAGACGGCAATGTATTGGTTTTAATCCATTCCTCTATATTCTTACCGACAAAACCGGGTATCATTAACGCCCTTCCCATGCAAACCGCTTTTACATAAGGCGCGCCCATTGCTATGGCCTTAAAAACGTGATCCTCCAGGGAAAATCCGCCTGCCATCGCAATATCAGGAATTCTCATTTTCTTTTTTGCCAATTTCTCACAAAATTCATACATAAGCGCTTCCAGATAAAATGTCGGTATGCCCCATTCCTGCATCATGCGCCACGGGCTCATCCCTGTGCCACCGGGCGCGCCGTCAATTGTCAATAAATCTATATTCGCCATTGACGAAAATTTAATCGCCTGCGCAAGCTCAACCATTGAATAAGCGCCTGTCTTTAAGGTTATTCTCTTAAACCCGAGGTCTCTTAAGCGCTTTATCTCTTTCATAAAGCTTTCCTCGGAGACAAAACCAAGCCGCGAATGCCTTTCAAATTCCTTTATCGCCTTGTCTTTAAACGCTTCCTGTGTTGCATGAACTGTCGGGTCAGGCGTAACAATATAGCCGCGCTTTTTAAGCTCCTGCGCCCTTTCAATACTTTTTACTTTTATCTCACCGCCTATACACTTTGCGCCCTGGCCCCATTTCAACTCTATAGTTTCCAAACTGTGTTTTTTTCTTACATACTCCGCGACGCCAAGCCTGGTATCTTCGACGTTCATCTGAACAAGTATTTCGCCGAAACCATTATGAAACTTTTTATACACCTCAATACGCCTGTCCATGTCAGGCGCCTTGGTAATTTTGCCTTTGAAATCCAGCTCAAGTTTCGGGTCAATACCGCAAACATTTTCCCCGCACACAAGTGTAATGCCTGATATCGCGGCGCCTATAGCAAAAGATTCCCAATGTTTACGCGCGATTTCCGTCGATCCTAAGGCGCCGGTAAAAATCGGTACCTGCATCTTTACCTTTTTATCCCAGCCGTATTCTATCTGGGTATCCACATCGGGAAATGTAGCTGTGTCAGGATTGCCCTCTATACCTTTTTCCAGGCCTTTTGCGCCCTGGGCATAGCCCTGTATATTAAGATGAGAATAATCTATCGGATAATTTTTATCGCCGCCGGCTGTCATCTCTCCAAACGGCCCCGGATATATAACCTCTCTGCCTCTAAATGAAGATTTGAAAATCTCGCAATTGCCCCTGCATGACTCAAGACACTTTGAACACAAACCTGAACACGGTACTACGTTTTTCGAACGATTAAAAGTCCCTGTAGCGTCGTTGCTATTAGGCTTTAACAGATTCATAACCCCATCCTTTCTTTATTATTGTTTCTTAAATTCGTGGGCCAGAATAATAGCTTCTGCGACTTCGCGCATGCTCTTTCGCATGTCCATACTGTATTTCTGAAGCTTCAGGTAAGCCTGGTCCTCTGCCATACCTTCCTCTTTCATTAAAATACCTTTTGCGCGCTCTACTTTTTTACGCGCCTCGAGTTCCTCTCTTATTATTTTTGTCTTTACCAACAACTCTGTGTTCTCTATGGCAACAGCCGCCTGGCTAGCTATTGAAGTGAGGATGTTGATTTCCGTATCGCTAAAATTGTGGGCCTTGTTTGTATAGCAGTTTATTGCGCCTATAACCTTGTTTTTTACCACCAGCGGAACACATAAAAGCGATTTGAGGCCTTCTTTTTTCGCTATATCTTTATGCTTATACTCGGCTTCCTTTGTTACGTCTTTTACCACAATAGGCCTATTTTGCTCAATAGCTTTTCCCGCAATGCCTTCGCCTATCTTAAGAGGCTTTTTCTTGTTATACTCTTCACTAATGCTTTGTGTAGCCCTAATAACCAGCTCCTGTTTTGCTTCATCTACAAGTATTAGAGAACATATATTAGAACCCATTACCTCTGCCGTAACGCTGACTATAAGACGCAAAATATCCTCAAGATATAAATCTGAGGCTATTGCCTTGCTTATTTTAGACAGCGCTTTTATATTTTCTTGAAAATTTATATTTTCCATAAAAAATAAGGCGTTTTACGTCAGTTGTACGACATAAAACGCCATTGTCCCTTTTTTAAGCGCTTACATTGCGCTCTATTCTATTATTGTTTTAATTTTATCACAAAATACGATACTTGTCAATACTGATCTTGATTGATTTTTAAACCAGGCCCTGGTCAATCATCGCATCAGCGACTTTTACAAATCCGGCAATGTTAGCGCCTTTTACATAATTGATGTATTTGCCTTCCTTGCCGTATTTGACACACTGTTCGTGTATCGCTATCATTATGTCGTGCAGTCTTCTGTCAACTTCTTCCCTTGTCCATGACAGCCTCATACTGTTCTGCGACATCTCCAAGCCGCTTGTCGCGACACCGCCTGCGTTGGCTGCCTTTCCAGGAGCATAAAGAATCTTTGCGTCCTGAAAAACCTTTATACCTTCAGGAGTTGTAGGCATATTGGCGCCTTCACCTATTGCCATACAGCCGTTTTTGACCAGAGCCTTTGCGTCAGCCTCGCTTATTTCATTCTGTGTAGCTGAAGGAAACGCTATATCGCATTTTATCCTCCATGGCCGCTCGCCTTCAAAATACTTGCAGCCAAATTCCTTTGCGCAATCCTTAATCCTTGCCCTTTTCACGTTCTTGAGGTGTAAAACGCAATCAAGCTCTTTTTTGTCTATGCCACCTTCGTCATGAATAAAACCGTTTGAATCAGAAAGTGTTACAACCTTCGCCCCTAATTCAATAAGTTTCTCCACTGTATATTGCGCGACGTTTCCTGAACCTGAAACAGCGCATATTTTACCTTTAAAAGATTCTCCTCTTGTCTTCAACATTTCCTGCACAAAATAAACACAGCCATAACCTGTTGCTCCAGGCCTTATCAAACTTCCGCCCCAATTTAAAGCTTTTCCTGTTAACACTCCTGTAAATTCATTGCGCAACCTTTTGTACTGACCGAACATATACCCTATTTCGCGGCCGCCTGTTCCGATATCGCCTGCAGGCACATCGGTATCAGGGCCTATATACCTCTGTAATTCTGTCATAAAACTCTGGCAGAATTTCATTACCTCATTATCTGATTTTCCCTTCGGGTCAAAATCAGAACCACCCTTGGCCCCACCCATAGGAAGAGTTGTTAAACTATTTTTAAAAACCTGCTCGAATGCCAAAAACTTAAGGACTCCGAGATTTACGCTGGGATGAAGACGAATGCCGCCTTTGTACGGGCCTATGGCGCTGTTCATCTGTATGCGAAAGCCCCTGTTTACCTGGATCTCGCCTTTATCATCCAGCCACGACACGCGAAACATAATTACGCGCTCAGGCTCAATCATTCTTTCCAACACCTTATGTTGCTGGTATTTCGGATTTTTGTCAATAAACGGCATTACCGACTCAACCACCTCTCTTACTGCCTGGTGAAACTCTTTTTCGCCCGGATTCTTTTCAATCACCCTTGCCATAAAGGCTTCAATTTTGCTGCTCATTTTTCCGCCTGACATACATTGTCAAATTTAGCCCGCTCTTACAGTGAGCGAAGCACGTTAATTATCCCGTTTGCCGCTTTTTTAGCCATTCCCATGGCCTCTATTACTGTACCTTCGCCTCCTACTATATCGCCTCCCGCAAAAACCCTTTTTATAGAAGTCTCCATTGTCTCAGGGTTGACCATAACATCACCATATTTATCAACCTTTAATTGCGGCGTTACCTTTGTTAAAATCTGATTTGCCTTAAGGCCGACTGCTATAACAGCCATGTCACATTCCATATCAAAGTTACTGCCGGGCTTTTCAACAGGCCTTCTTCTACCTGAGGCATCAGGTTCGCCTAGCGTACATTCAAGGCTTGTAAGTTTTTTTACAAACCCGTTTTCATCTCCTACAAATTCACTTGGTTTCACCAAAAACCTAAAAATCACGCCTTCTTCCTTAGCGTGTTCTATCTCAAGCCTACGCGCAGGCATTTCAACTTCTGTGCGCCTGTAAACAATGGTCGTATCAGGTTTCATGCCTGCTCTTTTCTGAAGGCGCAAGGCGCACCTTGCAGCATCTATGGCGGTATTACCACCGCCTACAACTATAATATGCTTACCTTCATTAACAGGCGTATGCGCCTGGGGGAATTTATAGGCAGACATCAGGTTAACCCTTGTCAAAAATTCATTAGCTGAATATATATTACACAGATTTTCGCCTTTTATGACTAAAAATGACGGAATACCCGCTCCAAGCCCTAAAAATATCGCTGAAAATCCATCAACAAATAGTTCATCTAAAGTCTTTGTTTTTCCGACGATAAAATTGGTATCTATTTCAACGCCCAGGTCTTTAAGGCAGTTTATTTCAAAATCCAGTATATCCCGCGGCAACCTGAACGGCGGTATGCCATAGCGAAGCACTCCGCCTGTCTTATGCAAACCTTCAAAAATAACAACCTTTATGCCGTTTCTGACAAGCTCGCCTGCGCAACAAAGCCCGGCAGGCCCCGAACCAACAATAGCAACCTTGAATTTAGAAAGCGGCCGCGTGATGGGGACAGGTTTTAAACCTGTCCCCATCACGTCAGAAATTTTATTTTTCATCCCGTAATCGCCGATAAACCTTTCCAAAAAATGTATGTTGATTGCGCCGTCACTGGCAAAAGGCTCATCTTTTTTAGTAAATATGCATGTTTTTCTGCACTGGTATTCTGCCGGGCAGACCCTGCCGCAAAGAGAAGGAAAATTATTTTTCTCCCTTATCGTCCGGTATGCCGCCCTGTAATCTTTCTGCGTTATCTGGTAAATAAATTTTTTTATGCCTATGCCTACCGGACAGCCTGCAACGCATTTCGGCGCCTTGCACTGTATGCAGCGCGCCGCTTCGGCAAGGGCATCGCTTTCACTGTAACCAAGCACCACCTCATCAAAGTTTACGGATCTTTTCAATGCGTCTATTTCTTTTGGTTTTAAAGGAGTTTTGTTCATAATTTATTCAGGTTGCAAATATGTTTTTCCTTGTCTATATAAATCCTGCTTCTTTTTGTCAATTCATCCCAATCCACAAGATGAGCGTCAAAATCAGGCCCGTCCACACAGCTGAATTTTGTTTCATTGCCGATTGTAACGCGGCAGCAACCGCACATACCCGTAGCATCCACCATAAGCGCGTTTAATGAAACTAATGTCTTGATGCCTGCCGGCTTGGTAACGGATGAAACCGCCTTCATCATTGGAATTGGCCCTACGGCGTAAACAAGGGCTGTAGGGACAGAACACTGTTCTGTCCCTACATTATCGCATTTCGCAATAACATCTTTCAGCACATCTGTCACAAAACCTTTTCTGGCATAAGAACCATCGTCTGTAGTTACATGCAATTCGCCTGAAACCGCTTTTAATTCTTTTTCCAGAATTAAAAGCTCTTTTGACCTGGCGCCGATTATAGTTATGACTTTATTTCCTGCCTTTTTTAATGCCTTTGCTACAGGATATATCTCGGCTATTCCAACCCCGCCGCCGACTAAAACCACCTGGCCGTAATTTTTTATTTCTGTAGGATGGCCAAGAGGGCCAACCATGGAATATAAAGAATCTCCCGGGTTTAGCCTGCCAAGAAGTTTAGTGGTCAGGCCAACCTCCTGTAATATGATCGTGATCACGCCCTTTTTTGCATCGCTATCAACAACAGTCAGTGGAATCCTCTCGCCCTGCTCAACTGCCATGACAGCAATAAACTGCCCGGGGGAAGCCTTTGAAGCCAATAAAGGCGCGTGGATATCCATACGTAAAATCCTGACGCCATGGACGTCTGATAAAATTTCTTTATCCATTATCTTCATAAGGGTATTTTTATAGTATAGGCAGGTATTTGTTTATTTCGTACTGTGTAACCTGGGCTTTATATTCATCCCATTCCATTTTTTTGTTCCGGATAAAATACTCAAAAACCTTTTCTCCCAATGATTCTTTTATCAGTTTACTGCTTCCTGTAATCTTTATCGCCTCAAACAAATCTTCAGGCAAAGATTTTATGCCGGCCTTGAGTTTTTTTTCATCACTCATATGATAAATATTATCATTTGCCGGAGGCGCAAGTTTATATTTCTTTTCTATCCCTTCAAGCCCTGCGGCAAGCATCGCCGAAAACGCAAGATACGGGTTACACGCCGGGTCAGGAGACCGATATTCAATACGCGTTGCTTTTTCCTTGCCTGGTTTATACATAGGCACGCGCACAAGCGCAGAACGGTTCATCTGCGCCCAACAAATATAAATAGGCGCTTCATATCCCGGCACAAGCCGCTTGTAAGAATTAACCCACTGGCTTGTGATAGATGTTATTTCAGGCGCATGCTTTAACAGGCCTGCAGTATACGCCTGGCCGGTTTCTGAAAGATTATATTTACCCTTGGCGTCAAAAAACGCGTTCTTATCGCCTTTAAACAATGACTGATGAACATGCATACCTGAACCGTTTATTCCGAATATGGGCTTTGGCATAAATGTCGCATAAACTCCGTGTTTTCTGGCAATTTCTTTTACCACAAGCCGGTATGTCATAACGTTATCGGCCATTGTAAGGGCGTCTTTATAACGAAGATCTATCTCATGCTGGCTTGCAGCAACCTCATGATGGCTATATTCAACCTGAATGCCAAGTTGCTGCAATATAAATATTGTATCGCGCCTTAAATCCTGCGCCACATCAAGCGGCACAAGATCAAAATACCCGCCGTTATCCAGCGGCTGGGGAACCTGCGAATCCTTGAAATAAAAGAATTCAAGCTCAGGCCCGACATTATATGTAAAACCCATGGCCTTTGCCTTTGCAAGCATGCGCTTTAAAACATAGCGCGGATCGCCCTCAAACGGCTTGCCACTTGGCTCGTATATATCGCAAAACATCCTGGCTACGCTGTATTCGTCTCCTGAGCGCCATGGAAGTATGGCAAATGTATCCATGTCAGGCCTTGCGATCATATCGGATTCTTCTATACGCGCAAACCCCTCTATGGAAGAACCGTCAAAACCCATGCCCTCATCAAGCGCATTTTCCAGTTCATCTGATGTAATGGCGAATCCTTTTAAAAAACCCAAAACATCCGTAAACCACAAGCGTATAAATTTAACCTTGCGCTCTTTTACAATTTTTAATACGTCTGCCTTTGTTTTTTTAGCCATGGACTTCTCCTTATTATATATATTATTTAAAAATATGCCCTGTTTCTTCGGACCAAAATAATAAATCAAGCTCTACCATAGGAATGCCTATATCTTTGGAAAACCTGCGCATTTTATCTTCAATTATAAGGTATTGTTTGGCTGAAATGCTTTCAGGTATCCTTTTTATTACACCACACCTGCTGAGATTTGTCAATACATGTCTATCTATTATAGCCAAGTCACTTCCAAGGCCTATGTTTCTTAAAAAATGACTGGCCTCTTTAAGCCCCAGGCCCTTGATATTTTTAACAAGCCATTTGCGGTTCAATTCAGGCCTGTCAAAAAATATTTTCCTGGCCCGGACTATATATTTCGCCTTGTTATTATGAAAACGTACCAAACCTTTAAGATATCTAGCTATATCCTCAGGCACGGCATTATACAACGCTTTTGCCTTAACAAGCTGTTGTATCGCCTTATCGCAATTAACTGCCTTTGATTGCGGGGTGCATATACAAAAACACAATTCCTTAAACAACCTCTTGTTACCAAGTTTGCGGACGCGGTTAAACTGCGCCAGGCGTTGTTTTATTTCTTTTTTTCTTTTTTTATATGCCGACAATAAATCTTTACGATTCATTCTAAAGCATCCTTCAGGTAAACAGCTACCATCCTGCCTGTCCTGTGCACGCCGTTATGGCAATGGATAAAAACAGGCCTGTTTTTTGGGTCTTTGGTTATTTTTAAAAACATTTCAACCTGTTTTTGTTCAGGCAGGCCATAAATAGGGTTTAACGGAATATTAATATATCTTATCGCTAACTTCTCAGCAAGCCGTTTTTCCTTCAGTACAGAGGCCTTCCCGGTTCTAAGGTCTATTATGGCTTTGATACCTTTGTCTTTAAGATGCTGCATGCCCTTTTCACCTGGTGCGGCCCCGCGATAAATGCCGCTGTCAACCTTATAAAATTTAGCTATTGGGCAGTTATCGGCAAAAGATACTGCCGCTATGCTTAAGACGACTAAAAATACAAAAACCTTTTTCATTTTGATTGTTTTTCCGAAAATACATCGGCAGTAAACACATGTATTTCGCAGGATTTATCTTTCCATGCATCTTTGGCAAGCCCGGCTTTATGCGCGCACAGGTTTGATAAAAATTCTTCCTTATTCCAACCGGTTTCTGTTGCAACCTGCGGCAGAAACAGGCCTGAATTTAAGCCTTTCCTCACCAGCGCTCCATGCGTGCCAAGCCGGAATTCGCTTATATCGCTAATCTTTTTCAGCGGCGATAAAACTGATATTTCGATTTCAATATTTTTAAGTTCTTCTTTTTTTACCGGCGCGAACCTCGGATCAGCAACAACGGCGGCTATTGCCATATCTATGATTGTTTCATAAAGCGCTTTTTGAGATATAATATTTCCTATGCACCCTCGAAGTTCGCCATTTTCATGCAAGGTCACAAACGCGCCGCAGGCCTGTATTAAATCAGCGTCTGTTTCTGTAAAATCAGGCTTCCTGCCGGTAGAAAGATACTCTTCTATTGTTTTTCTGGCAATGCCAAGCAGCCTTTTTTTCTGTTTTAAGTTTAGCATTTCTAAAACCTCATGCCCAAACCTGCATGCACTCTGCCTCCGCGCTGGCGGGTATTGCCGTTTAACCCGTAACCGTAATCAAGGCGGGCCGTGCCGAAGCGCGTCACCCACCTCAAGCCCGCACCTACTCCGGACTTAGTATCGTTCAGGTTTAAATCAGCTGTCTTTTCCCATGCATTGCCCTGGTCATAAAAAAGCGCTGCTTTTATATCTTTCCACACAGGATAACGCGCCTCAAGCGTCCAGGCCGCCATGCAGTTACCTCCTATCGGTTCGTCATCCTTATCTCTGGGGCCAAGATAGCGCGGCATATAACCGCGCACTGTTGTGGTGCCGCCAGCGTAAAACCTTTCAAAAAAAGGAATCTCATCATCTCCGGCAAACCTGTTCATAAATCCGGCCTGCTGAATAAAAGCGAACGTTAATCTGCTTAAAGGGTTATTTAATTCTACCGGGGTATAATAAAAAGCGTTGCCTGCGGTTAACCTTAAAAAATTAAAGTCACTGCCAAGCGCCTGCGATGAAACCTCAAAAGCCATGTCCGTCTTGCGGCCTGACGTCGGATAATCATCATTATCAACGGGCGAGTTTTCACATCTGAATAACAGCGCGCTGACGCTATTGGACCCGACGTGCTTTTTTATGCGCTCATCGGCAGCATCGCTTACATGATAAATTTCCGGCTGCGAATATTTAATCTCGGAGCTAAACCTGGTGTATTCATCCATGTCCGTATAAACATATGCCCCGATAACGGGCGTCTCCTGCTTGTATCTTTTATCATCAAGAAATGCCGCCCCTGCTTCAATGCCGATTGTCTGTTTTTCGGATAAAAAAGGCTTTTTTTCGGCAAGGGCCTTGATGGATGTGCCAAGGTCGTTTATATCGCCTCCTATAAAAAACTTTTCGCCGGCGCCCAGGGTATTTTCGCTCTTTACGCCAAAATGCCCGCGCTCTTTGCCGAGATAATCAAGATAATCGTTAAAATCGGCATAACAATTAAGCGTAAAACTTAAAGCGAAAAGCGAAAAACTAAAACTTAAAACTAAAAACTTTTTCATATTTCACCTCATAAAATCAAATATGTCGTACTCTAATTTTTTAAATAATTCTGCGAGTTTGGCCATCGGAAGCCCGAGCACATTAAAATAAGAACCTCTTATATCGTCAAATATCAAAGACCCGGCGCCTTCTATAGAAAAACCGCCTGCTTTATCCGGCGGCCCGAGCGCGGCAAGATATTTGTCAATATCCGCGGGTATTATCTTCTTTACTTTTAAGCCGGTTTTCTCAACGCCATAAACGCATCTGCCTGATGCAACATCAATAAGAAAAAGCCCGGTGTACACAACAATATGGCGGCCGCTGAACGACTTAAGCATCTTTCGCGCATGCATGGCGGTTTTTGGCTTGCCTATATTTTTTCCTTTAAATAAAACTACCGTATCTGCTCCCAATACAATGCCTGATTTGAAATTCCCGGCCGCGGCGCGGGCCTTTCTTTTAGCGTTCTCAATAACAAGCCTTGCCGCATGAAACCTGCCGTGGCTTGCCTCTTTTATTCCTGTAACAAAAATCTTATGCCTTATACGGCATGACTTGAGTATATCTGTGCGGCGCCTTGATGCAGAAGCAAGTATAAACCTCATAAATTCTCTCCGCTCTACCAAAAGACCGCCCCGGGCTCGGTCTTTATAAATCTTTTAACTTTGCCAATTCTCTCTGATAATCAATTCTTTCATCAGTAAACGCCCCGTAGGAAACCGGCTCAACATCCAAAATACCCTCATAATCACAAACTTTCTCATCTTTATCTACTTTTGATAAGTATTCATTGTATGAAGACCATAGCCATTGCTCCGGTTTATCAACCAAAAAAGCAGTTACTGGATTCAAATGCACATATCTCGTGAGATGTAACAACTGTTCGTCAGTTTCTACAAATTTATTCTGAAATCTACTTTCCCATAAAGGACCTTTTCTTTTATGTTTAATATTAAAATAATGGCTATAGCTATTAAGAATATTTCTCATAAAAATCGATATGCCTTTTTCTTTCAACTGTTTCAAAATTAAATGAAAATGAGTAGGCATGATACAATAAGCGATTATTTGCACCAGTTTTTCTTTTCCCTGTGAAAAAGAAATAAAACTGCTGTTGAATCCGTCTTCTTTGATTTTTTCAAGCGTTATAAATTTAGAGAACTTAAAATCTGCGCTTTCTATTTGATAGTATCTTATCATATTTTTTATCCGCAGATATTCAAGATCGTTATTGAATATCTTGAAATCTGCGATACTTCTATTAAAAATATGATAAACAGTTCCTTCTACCAGTTTTTCTTTTCTTTCCATATTCTACCCTTCAAAGACCGCCCCGGGCTCGGTCTTTGGTTTTTAGATTATAGGTTTTCTCCGCATACATAGCCTGTTGAAAAAGCGGCTTGCATATTGTATCCGCCTGTCTTGGCATCAACGTCTATTACCTCGCCGGCAAAATAAACGCCCTTGATAACCCTGGATTCCATTGTCTTTGGATTAATCTGCCTGGTTGACACTCCGCCGCGCGTTATTATAGCATCTTTTATCGGGCCTGTCCTTACTATTTCAAACCTGAAATCAAAAAGGCTTTCCATAAGCTTTTTTCTCTCATCCTTTGTTATCTGGTTGGCTTTTTTGGCAGGGTTTAAAGCGCAGTATTTCAAGAATTCAGGGACAAGCCGCGCAGGTAAAAGCTGAATGAGTATATTTTTAAGTATCTTTAAGGGTTGCTCTAAAAACTCCCTTTGCAGCCTTGCGTCAAGTTTTTTAATATCCAGGCCGGGTTTTAGATTTATGCTTACAAAAACTTGCTTGTCTTTTTGCAGCAAATCATATATCAAACCGCTTAAATCAAGTATAACGGGGCCTGACAAACCGGAATAAGTAAATATCATATCCCCCTGACGGCTATCAATGATTTTACCGCCTGTATGCACAGCGCAAGAAACATTTTCCAGAGAAAGGCCTTCGAGGTTTCTCGGCATTACGGATTTTACCACAACGCCCACAAGCCCCGGCGAGGCGGCTATAACATTATGGCCCATATTTTTTGCCATGGAAAAACCGAATCCCGTTGATCCGGTTAACGGATAAGACAAACCCCCGGTGCATACAGCAACGCTCATCGCGTAGTATTTGCGGCCGCTTTTTGCAGCGACGCATTTTATTCCGTATTTTTCAATATAGATATCGACAACTTCCTCATCGCGCGCAATCTTGACATTATTTTTTTCAAGATGCTGCTTAAGGGCATTGAGTATATCAGCCGAGGAGTCAGATAAAGGAAATACCCTGCCTCCTCTTTCTGTTTTAAGCGGGCAGCTTGATTCCTCAAAAAACGCTATCAGGTCGTCATTAAAAAATCTTGAGAATGCGTTTCTTAAAAAAACTCCTGAAGGAGAAAACTTTTCCAGGAATTTATCAATATTACCTGAATTAGTCAGGTTGCACCTGCCCTTGCCTGAAATCAAAAGCTTCCTTGCCACAGAAGGCATTTTCTCAAGCAGGATAACCCTGCGGTTGCGCCTTGATGCGGTTATGGCAGCCATGATGCCTGCCGGGCCCGCGCCTATTATAACTGCGTCATATAAACTTCGGGTTAAAATATCCATGCCTTAATCCCGGAAAACGTTTGTCAGTTTCTTCTATGAGCCGCTTCACCCCGATTAATTCATCCGGGGCTGTCCGTGTTATTTTCATCTTTTTAAAATAGTCAACAGGGTCGTAATTCAGATTACGCCATTGTATCATATCTATCTTCGTATCCCTGATAAAATTATAAAGCGCGGCTGCCTCGCCCCTTAAATCAGTAAAGCCCGGCATTACAAGATAGTTTATCGAAACAAATCCGCCTGAAGACTTCATTGCGTTTACAGACGATAAAACATCGCTGAACGTATAATTTTTCGGCTTGTAATAAATATTATAAAACCGCTCTCTTAAGCTGTTTAAGCTTACCCTAATACTGTCTAAGCCGGCAAAGCGCAGCTTTTTTATCTTTTCAGGAGAGTTGGCGTTGGTATTTAAATTTATTACGCCTTTTTGTGTTTTGGCCCTTATAAGCTTGATCGCCTCTTCAAGCACTGCGGACACCATAAGAGGCTCGCCCTCGCATCCCTGGCCGAAACTAACAACAGGATCCCTGACAGCCTTAATGTGATACAGGGCAACTTCCGCAATTTCCGACGCTGTCGGGATAAATTTTATGCGCGGCTGCACATGCGGGCATGTCTTTGAATGGCTGACGCTTATACAGCCGATGCAGCCCGAATTACAATGAGGCGATGCCGGAAGCGGGCATTCATAACGCTGAAGGAAAAAATTTTTTGCCGCAGGGCATCCGTAAACGCAGGCGCATGACACAAGATGCCTTATAAGCCTGTTTTTAGGAAAGATCTTTCTGAACCTGCGGACATTACTGCGCAAAAGTCCGATATCCATAAGGCGCAAGTCCTGCCTTTTTTCACGATCCACCTTTACAGCCGTTGTATAAAATCCGCCTTTATACCAGCAAACCGCTGCATAAGAAAATAACGGCAGCAGTTTTGCGTCGGATTTTTCTATATAGGCAGCGTTGTATGTTACCGTATAACCGGGAGACAAAAATGCAGCCACCGGAAAAACTCCGCCCGGCACAGGCTTATTGCCAAACCCTACAGGGATCCTGTCTTGGAGCATAAAAAGTTCACTGCCATAAGGCAATGGGATTAATTCATCTTTCCTCAACGGGTAAAAATTGCCCGCCTTCATCCCTGCCGCGGCCATTGAGCTTACATCAAATATTCTATTCTTGCTGTCTGAAACCAATAGTTTTGGCTGCATTTTTATGGTTTTATTCTATCAGATTTTACTTGCATTGGCAATGCGATTATGATAGAATCCTTGTAATGAAAAATTCTTGCAGGATATTTATTTTAATACCGATTCTTGCGGTATTTGTATTTACGCTAAACGGCTGCGGCGTTTCCAAAAACAAATATGATGAACTGGTAAAAGAAAACAAAGCCACACAGGACAAGCTGGCGCTTGCCTTAAGCGAAAAAGACGCTTTTAAAGCAGAACATGACAAGATATTAAATGAAAAAATAGCTTTAAAGACAAGTTACGACACGCTGTTCAGCGAAAAATTGGCGTTAAAGGCTGAATACGATAAGATATTACAGGAAAAAGTCGGTTTCTCTATACAGGTTGACACCCTTACTTCAGAAAAAAACAAGCTTCAGGAAGAACTGAATATGCACAAAAAGAAAAAATGATTTTGATTTGAAAGGAGTTACGCTATGCCAAAATTTATAACACTATTTACAGTATTGATTCTTGCGGGACTTTTAGCCGCAGGCTGCGCTAAAAAAGAAAACTCTGCCGAATCTATGGAAATGACCATCCCTATGTCAATCAGCGTTGACGGAAAATCGTCTACAAACATGGTTACCAAAGAAGGCCTGCCGGTTGAAACAAGCGCTGCGCAAATGCCGGAAAACACGCAGGAAGCAAGCTTTCTTCCCAGCAACCAGGACATACAGATGGCCCTTAAGAATGCCGGGTTTTACAAGGGCGCTATTGACGGCAAAATAGGCCCTGCCAGCAAAAAGGCCTTAACAGAATTTCAGCAGCAAAATGGCTTAACAGCTGACGGCAAGGCCGGAAAGAAAACCTGGGAAAAATTAAAGTCATATTTAAACCAGGCGCAGCAATAATTGTTAAAACAATTTGTACCGAATGAAATTTGTTTAAAATGTGATGCGTGTTGCAGGTTCGCTCAGCAAAACAGCCGGTATGCGCCGGTTTTGCTGAGCGATTCTTTTTCAGATAGCACTTGCCGGTTATCGCTTAAACCTCACAAAGACATATTTATCTGCCAAAATTTCTCTCCGGAATCAAATTCCTGCAATATATACGCGCACAGGCCGCTTGACTGCCAGCTCTATCCCTTCATGGTTACATATAACAAGGAATACGAAAATATAGTCCTTGTCCTTGATGCCAAATGCCCTTATGCGAAAGTGATAACCGGCCACCCTGAGTTCAACTACACCAGCCTGCCGCACAGCTTCGTAATGCCATACCAGCCGGATACGATAAAGATTACAACGATAAAAAACCTGGGCGGGTTTAAAACGCTCGCGCTTGAACACAAACCCTTATTTGATAAATATCTGAACAATTCAGAGTATTCCGCGAGGTCATTCGTTAATATATACATATGGTCGGATTTATTCAACATATTATGGAAGATTATTGACAATAACCTGTGCGTATTTTACGAATATAAAAATGAATTCAACATGCTGATTTCCTCGCCTAAAGGTATGCATTTATTAAAACCCGGAGGCCGTATCGAAAATATCGCTGAGAAAGAAATTAAGGCGTTTGAAGGCGCCGGAATAAAAATCCACAAAAATACAGACGAGTATATATACCTAGCCAAAGATATTGCGGAATTAAAAGGCAATAGATTCTCCTCGCAGCGCGCCGCAAAGAATAATTTCATAAAAAACAACAAATTTATTTACAGACCTTTTGTAATAAGCGATATTGATGAATGCCTAAACCTGTATAGCAGCTGGGCTAAAAGAAAGATGGGGACGCACGACAGCGTATATCATCAACTTATCGCTGATAGCTTCTCTGCCCATAAAAAGGCAATGCTTGATTATGAAGAACTGGGGCTTACAGGCAGGGTTGTTGACATAGATGAAAAAATACGCGCCTATACGTTCGCGTTTGAAATGAATACCGATACGTATTGCGTCGTCTTTGAAACCGCTGATACAACCATAAAAGGCCTTAGCCAATTTATATTCAGCCACCTTGCGCAGGATATCGCAAAAGAAGCAAAATACATCAACACAATGGACGATTCAGGCCTTGCCAATCTTAAAAAAGCCAAACTCTCCTGGCATCCTCACCGGACACTTACAAGTTATATAGGGACAGTTTAATACTGAAGGGCTGGGATAAAAAGCTGGGCTATCTTAAAATATATTATAAGGCCCACGACATCGACTATGCTGGTGGTAATCGGGCCTGCCAGCACAGCAGGGTCAAGCCCGACCTTTTTTGACGCAAGCGGCAGGAAAATGCCGGTAGCTATAGCAAGTATCGCGATAAAAAGCATGCTTATGCCTACTACGCCGGCAATAAAGAAATCTTTTTGTAACAAGAGCGCCCTTGCAAAGGCAACAATACCTACAATTACACCCATCAAAAGCGCTGCCGCAAATTCAAGCTTTATAACTTTAAGTACGTTCTTGAAATTGACATCTCCTGTAGCAAGGCCTCTTATAATCGTTATAGACGCCTGAGCGCCCGCGTTACCTCCGGTATCAAGAAGCATCGGTATAAAAAACGCCAGCGCCACCACGGAACTTAACACATTTTGAAAGCTCTTAAGCACAGTGCCTGTTAAAAAATCAAATACAAGAAGCAAAATCAGCCATCCGGCGCGGCGCTTGACAAGGTCAAACATGGTTGCCGTGGCATAGCTTATAATCTCGCCGCCTCTGGCATCCATTTTTCCTATTTCATACAAATCCCTGGTGCTGCGTTTTTCTATTGTCTCGATTATATCGTCAACCGTAATTATACCTACGAGCAGATTATCCTTATTTACGATCGGCGCGTCAAAAAGGTCATATTTTTTAAATGTCGTGGAAACCTCTTCCTGCGGAGTATTCGGATCTATTTTTACAAGTTCCACGCTCACCATTACATCCTTGATCAATATATCAGGCGGGGCCTTTATAAGGTCCTGCAGGGAAATACTTCCCAGAAGCTTGTGGTTTTCATCCGTCACAAATACAGAATAAACGTTTTCGTTAAAGTCAGAGCGAAGGTTCTCCTGAAGGCTAATTATCGCCTGCCTTGCCGACATATCCTTTTTAATTTCAACAAGGTCTGTTGTCATCAAGCTGCCGGCTGTGCCCTCTTCATAATTTAAAAGCTGCCTTAAATTCTGTTCTTCTGTCTTGTTTACAAATTTAAACAGCTTTTTTGAAACCTTCTGCGGCAGGTCCTTAAAAAGGTCTGCCCTTTCATCAGGCGCCATTTCGTTTATAATCTGCGAGACATCGGCATTTTCAAGGTTGTTCAGTATATATTCCTGCTCGCTAAGATTCAGGCTTTCAAAAACCTCCACGGCCCTTTTGGCGGAGAAAAGCTTAAAAATAAAAATTTTATCCTGCGATTCAAGATGCCTCCATCCATAGGCAATATCAACAGAACGAATATTTTTAAGCACCTGTTTTAAGCCTGTAAAATCCTTGGCTGCCAGTAGGCTCCTGATTTCAGGAAGAAACAGCGCGAATATGTCAGGATTTTTACGCTGGGCTGTTTTCATAAAGTTTTATCATATCTTTAAGAGTAGCTGTCTTGACATCTTTTATATGCCCCGCTGTGCCGAAAGCCGTCATCCTCTGGGCAATAATATTTGACAGGGCCTCCCTGGCAGGCTTAAGGTAATCCCTTGGATCAAATTTATCAGGGCTGTCAACAAAAACCTTCCTTATTGCCGCTGTAACGGCAAGCCTGCCGTCGGTATCAACGTTGATTTTATTAATCCCGAGCTTTATAGCTTTTTGCAGGCTTTCAACAGGCACGCCCATAGTCTTCTGCATATTGCCGCCGTATTTATTGATAAGGTCTATCAACTCGTGCGGCACGCTTGAAGAGCCGTGTGAAACCAGAAATACATCCGGTATCGTTTTGCGGATTTTTTCTATTATATCAAAAGCGATTTTCGGTTCTTCCTTAAATTTATAAGCGCCGTGCGACGTGCCTATTGCTATAGCAAGCGCATCAACGCCTGTTTCTTTTACGAACTTCACTGCCTGATTGGGGTCTGTCAGGTGAATCTTGCCTGAACCAACTCCGTCTTCTATGCCGCCAAGCGTCCCCAGTTCGCCTTCAACCGTAACCCCAAACTTATGCGCGTAATCAACAACGGCCTTTGTCACTTTCACATTATATTCGTAGTCTGAGGCTGTCTTGCCGTCTTCTATCAGGGAGCCGTCTATCATAACAGAAGTAAAACCAAGGGCTATCGCTTTTTTTACAGTGTCAAGGCTGTTGCCGTGGTCTAAATGCATGGCTATTGGTATGCCCGGATTAAGCTCAGCGGCCGCCAGCATAAGATGTTTTAAATAATCCATGTCCGCGTATTTCAACGCTCCGCGGCTTGCCTGTATAATAACAGGCGACTGCGTTTTGTTGGCAGCCATCATTATGCCCTGTATCTGTTCCATGTTATTTACGTTATAGGCGCCTATAGCATAAGGCTTGCCTGTCTTGTAAGCATCCAAACTTGCCTGTAAAATCATTCTCATCGGTATCAAAGCCATGATCTAACCCTCCATTATTGATTTTTCTTCCTTAAAAAACAAATCCTGCGGCGCCTTAAGATAATCATAGGTAGACGCTATTATACTATAATGCGCCTTCTCTTCCTTTATCAGAAATTTATACAGCTCTTTAATGTTTTTATCTTCTATTGAATTTGCCGCCTTCTCATAAAAATTATACCCTCTTGTCTCCAAATCCATGGCTATCTCGTAAGCCTTAAGCTGGCCACTGTCAGCTGAGATACCTTTAAGCGCCTCTTTAGGGCCTTTGCCAAAAAGAAGCCTTTTGTTTATATCCGCATGCTCCGGCATGGCAATAGACAATTTAGGCATAGCCAAATCCCCGGCCAAATTTTCAGAATATTTTTTAATGGCGTCTATATGCCTGTTTTCATCTTCTGCCAGCGCCTGAAATATCTTTTTAGCTGCCGCGCTTTTGGCCTTATTTGACGCCTTGATATAAAAATCATATCCCTGCTTCTCCATATCAAAAGATGTATCCAAAGCTTCTTTTATAGTCATGCTATCCTCCGGCTGGAATTATATCATACGGTTACAATTTTATCAATTCATAATCTAAATTGCCAATACCAATTACCCGGGCATACCTTAACTGCTTTAAAGCGTCCCTCTCAGGCCACACCTGTTTGAATACATCCATGCCGCAGGCAACATTTACCATATCAAAACACGCCTTGTCTATGCTGACCGGATCCGATGAGGCAAATATACCGACATCAGGCGAAATTCTGGGGTCATCCTTTGCCAGGCAATCACATTCTTTTGTAATTTTTATCGCAAAATTAAAAAATGCCGCCTTGTGTTTTTTTGTATCCAGCACTGCCTTGGCATGCTCTATCATCTTCTCCTGAATATTGCCCGCGCCCGACTCCCAATGCACATCAATAGCGTTGTGAGGACAGGCTGCTATACAGCTTGAGCAGCCTATGCATTTTTTGGAATCTATCTGCGATTTATTGTTTATTATACTTATGGCATCCGCCAGGCATACCTTTTCGCATTCACCGCAACCGGTGCAGTTTTTAACTCTCACCAGCGGCGCAACATCAGAATGCTGGGCGAGCTTGCCCTGCCTGGATGCGCAACCCATACCTACATTTTTTAAGGCGCCGCCAAAACCTGCCATTATATGGCCTTTAAAATGGCTGACAACAACCAATGCGTCGGATTCAATAAATAAAGGCGCCACCTTTGCCTTGGCAATAAACTTTCCTGCCACAGGCACCTCGATATTTCCTTCGGCTATAACAACAGGCGCGCCGCAAACTTCCGGAGTAAAACCGTGCTCATAAGCAATCTTTTTATGGCCTTCGGACGCCATCCTTCTTCCGCGATACAGAGTATTTGTGTCTGCAAGCACTGGCGATGCGGCATGCCGCGTTATGGCGCTTGTAATAACTTTAAGGTATTCGGGCTTTACAAAACCGGTATTGCCTTCTTCGCCGAAATGCAGCTTGACTGCAACCTTATCATTGGGTTTTATAAAATCAAGGATGGCGCTTTCAGCGATGAGCCGGATGAATTTTTCTGTTATCGCCTGAGTGGTATCAGAATTTTTTACGCTTATAAAATATACTTTGCTTTTCATTATAAATTACAGGCTTACAACATCTTCCGGGTGATATAAGGAAAGGAATAAAAGCATATAATCTCGTATATGGCGGGTTATAAGAAAATTATTTCTCACATGTTCTCTGCCGTTTTCAGCCAGTTTCTTTGCGTAGCCCGGGCTGTTTAGAAGCTGCTTTATCGCAAACGCGGCTCCTTCTATAGAATGGCATAAAAGCCCTGAATACTTGTGCTTTATCTGAAGCGGTATACCGCCTGTGTCAGTGGCGACTACCGGCTTTGTCTTCCACAACGCCTCTGAAACAGTCAGGCCAAAACCCTCCCTTGACGACTTCTGCATTATAATAGTGGAAGCGCGCTGCAAGGCATTAACCTCTAAATCGTTCTGCGGCAGGAGCAGGATATGTATATCCTTGTCTTTTTTGGCTTTTTCCCTGACCTCGGCTAAAACCTCGGCGCCTTCAGGGTCATCAACAGCAGTGCCTCCGGCTAAAATAAGCTGGCAATCTATATATTTTTTTACCTGCAGATACGCGTCTATAACGCCCACAGGGTCTTTAAGCCGGTCAAAACGCGATATCTGGGTAATTATCGGCTTGTCCGCCTCTATTTCGTACTTTCTTAATACGGCGTCAATCTCCTGCTGGGGCAGCTCCCGGTTTTTATCGCTTAAAGGGTCTATCGACGGAGATATAAGAAACTGCCTTATCGGCATTTTCTGGCAAAAGCTCGGAGCCGAAAATACGGCTGAATCGTAATTTTTTATATACCCTTTTAAAAAATTCCAGACATCTTTATTCGGCCTTGAAACATCTATATGGCAGCGCCAAACCCATTTGTTGCCCTTTTTCTTTTTTACCAGGGCTACAGGCTGCGGATCGTGTATAAAAACAATATCGCCGTATGTATCAAGTTCCTCTATATTCTTTCTGCTTGTATCTTCAAAAATCTCAAAATCATGCTTTGTAATATCCTCTTTTTTTCCGTGAAGGGCGTTATGAAATTTTTTGGTAACGTCAAAAAACTGCGCCCCTCCTTTTATAAAGTCCCAGCGGCTGTCAACGCCAAGCTCCTTTAAAAGAGGGATCATCCTGTTTAAAATCTCGGCAACCCCGCCTCCGACAGAAGTGGAATTGACCTGCTGTATAACCTTGCCTTTTAAACGCTCTGCCAAAAGCTTAAGGTCGTCTATTATCGACTGCCCTACTATGGGTATATATTCGCCCAACCGTTCCATGATTATACGCTCTTTTCTATGATCTTAATTAATGTGTCCCTTAAATCCTCCAACGTGTGCGTGTAAGGATCCAGGTTTGCTATTTTATCCGCGAGTTTTTTATTTCCTATTGATGTTTCTATCCAGTAAGAAAAATCGTTTGTCTTTTTTTCAAGCCGCAGCCGCGCTTCAAAGATATGAAAATACACGGAATCCATTGTTATCTTCGCAAGCACATCTATGAATTCCTTGAGATCATTTACCACATATTTGGTGGGAAGTATAAAGCTTACTGATTTGATAAAGTGAAATTCCTGGGCTTCCTCTGCGAACTTACGTTTTGACTTTGGGTTGGCTTTAATATACTGCTCTATTTTCGCTATCATCTCCTCGCGCAAACCGCGTATAGTGGAAAACTGCACTGTATCTATGCTGGCCAATCTTTCCGCAAGCTCATCTTCTCCAAGGGCGCTATTTACCCAATAAGCAAAATCATTGGGCGGCTCAGGCGAAAGATACTGATGCTGTTGCAGAAACCTGTGCGTGTGATGATATATACATGAACCGGGCACCTCTTTCATTAAATCAAGCAATTCTTCAAGCGTCGTTGCCTTAAAACCGGTAAGCTCTGACAGGTGCAGGCGCGTATAAAACCTGAAAGGCTCTTTGGCTTTTATTAATTCCGGCATGCTTTAACCTCTCTTTAAACTATAAATCCTTTTTAAAAACCCGTAAACCTCTTGTGTGTTTTTAAGATAATATTGGGCAAGCGAACGGCGGGATGAGCCTACAAACACCGTAATGCCTTTATTCTTTAAAACCCTGAAGGCATCTTCGTCTGTTATATCATCTCCTATATAAATTGGCAAGTTTTTTCCGCAAAGCCGCAGGACAACGCTGCCCTTGTTCCAGTCAAGCGCGGGCCTTACTTCAAAAACCTTTTTGCCGGGTTTTACCATAATTTTATTTTTCTCAGGATGAGAATTAACGATTTCATGAAAAATAGTCTTTACCAAACGCTGCCTCGAGGCAGGCGCGCGCCTGTAATGAACGGACAAGGTAATACCTTTATCCTCTATCAACACCCCTTTTATGCCTTTTAATCTTCTGATAAGGGCGCGTTTTATTTCTTTTACGGCATGCGCGTATTTTAAAAGATTGGGGCTATGTTTTATCTTTGGGCCTTCTATCTGGAAACCATGGTTGCCGCTATATATTATGCCCGGCACACCAACCAGGCGTTTTACACTTTTTAAAGACCTGCCGCTTATAACAGCTATCTTAACGCTTTTTATGCCGGCAATCTGTTTAAGTATATGTTTTGTCTTTGAAGGAACTCTGGCCTTATCAGGAGCCGGCGCTATCGGCGCTAAAGTGCCGTCACAATCAAGAAACAATATTATACTGCTCAAACATAGCGCCTTTGCTATACCAGGCCAGCTTTTAAAAACATGTTTCATATTATCCCGCTTTTTCCTGATCGTAGTTTATAGCCCTTATAGGATACGGTATATTAATGCCTTCTTTGGCGTAGCGCTCATGCAGGCGCTTTACAAATTCGTGTTTAACAAGATACTGGTCCACAAATTCTTTCGCGCGCAGTATCACTGTAAAATTTATGCTGAAATCCCCGAATGTGTGATACCTTATAAAGGGGTCAAATCCCGGAACGCCTCCGAGCACTTCTTTCATAACCTCTTTTGCCACTTCACATGTTACTTTTTCGACTTTCTTAAGGTCGCTGTTGTAATGCACGCCTACATTTATCAAAACAGCCATTTCTTTTTCCGGAAGATAATAATTTGTTATTATCACTTTAGCCAATTTATCGTTTGGCACCAAGACAACATTATTAGGAAGCATCCTTATCTTTGTAGTGCGCCAATTTATATCTATAACATACCCTTCCTCTCCTGACTCAAGCTTGATATAGTCGCCTATTCTCACCTGCCTGGCGACTGTTATATGAAACCCCGCGAACAGGTTTGATAATGTGTCCTGCAAGGCCAGCGCAACAGCAAGGCCTCCTACGCCCAGAGTCGCAAGTATTGGCGTAATGCTCACTCCGAAACTATTAAGTATTATAAGTATGCCTATGCCGAAAACTACCAACCGCGTAATATTCTGGGTAACGCTTGTAACCGGCAGGGCTGTATTTATTTTACTCGAATACGCGCTTATGGATTTTGAGATCACGGTTGATAAAACCATCATTGCTGAAATCGCGCCGAGAACAAAAAACATTTTCCCTGCAATACGAACTACGTTTTCCGGCATATGCGAAACCGCTAAACTAAAATATATCCCGAGCATGATAAACCATATTATAAACGGCGCCTTTGCCGCCTCCAGCGCTATATCGTCTATCTGCGTTTTTGTATGGCTGGCCCAGCGCGAAACCCTGGAAAATAATATTTTTCTCGCTATATAACCGATTATAACCGTCCCGATAAATACAGCCACAGGTATCACGGCTTCTGACAGAACTTTTTCAGAAAAAATAAAACTTATATCCATATCAAGCGCCTCCTTCTCAACCCAATGCGGTTAAATCAGTAATTATACTCGCTGCCCATTTATAAACATTGTTTTCCGAAACCACCCTGCGCATATTTTCCATGCGCCGCCTTTTTTCAGCCTGCGGCATCTCCACAGCCAGTTTTATGCTGTCAGCGAATTCTTCTATTGCATACGGGTTTATCTGTATGGCGTCTGTAAGCTCTTTTGATGCGCCTGTAAAACTGCTTAAAATCAAAGAGCCGCCTAAATCCTCCCTTGAGGCTATAAATTCTTTTGCGACAAGGTTCATCCCGTCATGCAGCGAGCTTACAATGCAAACATCGGCTAAAGCATAAAACGGGGCTATTTCCTCAGGAGAAAACTGCTTTTTTAAATATATTATCGGCTTCCATGCCCCATTGGAATATTTCCAGTTTTTCTTTTCAATAAGCTCGTCTATCTCGGCTATCAGGTCGTGATAGCGTTTTATATGCGTCCTGCTTGGGGCGACAAGCTGAATAAATACAAACTTGTTTTTGTATTCCGGATTTTTTTCAAGAAATCTGTCTATAGCAAGTACTCTTTCTATTATGCCTTTTGTATAATCTATCCTTTCAACGCCTAAAGCTATAATTTTACCCTTAAGATCATACTCTTCTATAATTCTTTGCTTTTGAGGCCTTGCGGCCTTCACCATAGACATTGCCATAGACACGTCTACGCTTATAGGAAAAGACCTGACATGGGTTTCCATGCCTGAGCGCACTATGCTGAATTTTTCCGTATCAACGCGGCATTCAAGAAGCCGGTTTGCGGTATCCAAGAAATTATTGCAGTGAAACTGCACGTGAAAACCAACCAGGTCGCAGCTTAACATACCGTCTAAAATCTCATGCTGGTACGGGCATATCGAAAACACCTCAGGATTAGGCCACGGTATATGCCAGAACAAAGCAATAATAACGTCCGGCCGCTTCTCTTTAATCATTTTCGCTAAAAGTGTAAAATGATAATCCTGTATGAATATAAAAGGCCTGCTTGCAGGCAGCTCTTCAAGAACCGCGTCAGCGAATTTCTGATTAACCTTTTTATAGGTCTGCCAGTCAGAGTCGCGGAAGATAGGCCTTGTATGCGTCATATGGCATAAAGGCCAAAGGCCTTCGTTTGAAAATCCGTAATAATAGCCATCTTCCTCTTCTTTTGTGAGCCATACCCTTTTTAATATATAGCGGTTGTCTCCTGGAGGCACGCCGAGTTTGTTTTTTGAATTGACAAATTTTTTATCCGCATTACCCGATGCCTGCGCAACCCATGTGCCGCTGCAGGCGCGCAGTATTGGGTCTATCGCTGTTACAACACCGCTTGCCGGCCGCACACACTTTGCTAAACCGGATACATCATCAATAACATGCATATAGGGCTCTCTGTTTGAAACAACAAAAAGCGCGCCATCAGCCAGTTTTGCCCTTACAAGGGTTTTAAGTTTTGAATCAGTCCATAATTCATCTTCTTTGACGCGGACAGCCGCTTCTTTTGACATTGTCTTACGAGCTATACGCATCTTTAATGCTATCTCCTCGACCTCGCTGGCTAAATTTCCCAAAACGCCCGGCTCTCTTATTGGCTGCTTATCATCTATGTCGCCTTTTTGAAAATGCTGAAACCATTCTGTAAGTTTTTTTACAGGAAGTATAAAGATATGCCTTTGTATAAAAACGGCTATAACAAAAATAAGCGCGATTAACACCATAAGCGTAACGCTTAACCTGCGCCACAGCTGCGCAAGGGCCACGAATATGTAAGATGTATCGTAAACAACCTCTACGGCTCCAAGGGCATTTAAATCATCATCAAGCACGGGAAGCGCATAGCTGTATATGGAATACTGATTAAAATCGCCGAACCCGTCATTGGGAACTTTTTTTACCAAGGCTTCCTTGATATATTTATTGTCATTTTCCGCCCAATCTGAAAAACGCTTTGTTGCGGCTATAACATGGGCTGATGAATCATATATTATACAGCCCTGCATAAGATCCCTTGTCTGAAACTTTTCAACAAGCTGCCTGGCGCTTTTTAAATCGTTATTTATAAGGATGTATTTGACGGATAAATCAACGCTTTCAGCGACTGCCTTGGCCTTTCTTTTTACATCCTCGGTTAATTTATCCTGCTCTGTCCTTACCTGGAATACTCCAAAACCCGCGAATACCATACATGATATAATCGCTATCGGCAGGACAAACATTAATATCCTTTTCATAAAACCCCCCTCAAAACAAAAACCGCCTGCTGGTAAATTGGTCCAGACGACGGCCTTATAATACAAAAAACCTTCCAGAAACAAAAATCATTCTGGACCAGAATGTTTATTAAACTACTGCCTCCTAATATATAATGATATTATTATAACACAATATTAATAATGACGCAAGGGGAAGTTGGTAGCCACAACTGGACTAAAACGAAAACCTTCGTCCTTGTGGCGAAGATACCGTTCTGAAATGAACGAATAACTCAATTATATGCGATTTTGAGCAAAAATCAACAGAAATAAGTCGGGGAG
>Ga0210017_1000113_pt1 | contig 60343 bp, 57 predicted proteins | sample CryGeyCG2014_020_FD_183966 | JGI IMG/M metagenome (GOLD analysis project Ga0210017, IMG submission 183966) | Groundwater microbial communities from aquifer - Crystal Geyser CG08_land_8/20/14_0.20 (SPAdes) (version 2) | ecosystem: Environmental > Aquatic > Deep subsurface > Groundwater | place... | reverse complement strand
CACAGGATTTTACCCTGAACCAGTCCCGCTCAGCGGGACGGTTCGGGGTACCCTATACCGAACATGTTCTGGTATAGGGTAAGTCCTGCTTGTCTACCAGTTCCAACATCCCGGCTATTTTAGACTTGCTTTCAACATTAATTTTAAAGCTCTCTTTCCTTTAGTTGTTTTTAAATACTTTTCTCTTCTTATAGAATCTATTTTATCTTTAAAAGCTTCATAGTAAATTAATTCTAATTTACCTAACCTTTTAGTTGTCCAAACCTTATTTTTAAAGTGCTCATTAATTCTTCTTTTTAAATCATCAGTTCTACCAACATAAATCTTATTATCGCCCTTCAAAATATAAACGTAAAACATATTATTCACAGGATTTTACCCTGAACCAGTCCCGCTCAGCGGGACGGTTCGGGGTACCCTATACCGAACATGTTCTGGTATAGGGTAAGTCCTGCTTGTCTACCAGTTCCAACATCCCGGCTATTTTAGACTTTAATTATTGTGGGCGAGAGAGGAGTTGAACCTCCACGGGTTACCCCACAGCCTCCTCAAGGCTGCGCGTATACCAGGTTTCGCCACTCGCCCTCGATTAATTATTATATCATTCATTTCCTTGTAACCGTATATACGTAAGGATAAAACAAAAAGAGCGCCGGCGGATCTTCAGTAATCGTTTTTTGATATTCTTGGTAAACTTTAGCCCTTTCTTTAATTAAATATGTGTTTCGACCAAGTTCCAGTAAACGGTCAATTTTAAGATTGACATAATTACCGATATTTGTTTCTTTTTGTGCTGAATGCCAAAAATAATATTGATCGGGATCTTCTGGTATCTTCCAATATGCTAAAAGAAGATCAAAGTTTTCTCCTAATCCTTGAGTCAGATAACTGACGCCAATATTTAAACCGATTGACTTGAGTTGATTAGCGAGTAAATCACTTAGATCAGAATATTCATAATAGGAAGAAAGAGCCAGTTGGGCTGATTGGGTAGCAGGAATGGTGTTAGTAATAATTTTTTTAGCGGTATCTAGATCGTAAACGGCCGGCTTAATATTAGAATTATATGCCCAAGAGATTGGAGGGATAGGTCCATTAGCTGGTTGACCAAAATCTTTCAATTCATTCATATTGATTGCCATCCTTATTGCTGATCTGATATCTTTATCTTTCAACAATTGGTTTTTAAAATTAAAAAAAAGAGTTAATAACCTTGTGTAATCAACCGTTGTGGTCACTTGAGAGTTTTTCCATGAATAAAATGGATTAATGATTGTTTTTTTTGAAAGACTAAACTGATTAATCTCGCCTATTTTATAGGCAGAAACCAATTCTTCATCGTTATTATAAAACTTATAGATTATTACGGGTAAGCCGGTTTTATTCGGTAAAAGATACAGTTCTTTAAAGGCAACGTTCTTAAAGGAAACTTTGCCGGTTCGATAAAGACCACCAACTCCAATTAGGGGCCGACCGATAACTGGTTTATTAAGATAGGTAATAAATATTGGCAAAGCGTTTTTTAGAAAAAAAGATAGACTATAGTCATCAATAATCTTAACGGTAACATCGTTAAACTGATAATTGATATCTTTGGCGGTAAATTTTTTTCCGTTGTTCCAGATTAGATTCTGCTTTAGATGAATTAGAAATTCCTTACCGTCATTTTTTATCTCCCAACTAGAAGCTAAGGCAGGAATAACTGAACCATCGTTTTTTATATAGATCAGTCCGTTAGATATTTTATTGGAAATTTCATCAGGAATATTTTTAAAATCATATTTACCAGAAATACCGATAATTTGCTTTTTTACTATAAAGGTGCTTTCAAGAAAAGGGTAGAGGGAAACGAGGCAAATTACAGCTACGAATGTTAAAAAAAATGTTAAAAGGATCAGTTTCAAATTCTTTTTTATAAACTCTGTCGTCAGCCAATAATAATAACGAAAAGTTTTATTAGGTAGAGTCATGAAATAAAAAATTAAAAAAAGAGATTAACAATAGAAATTGCGAAAAATATAACAATAAAAAAAACAGTTAAATATAAGGTAAAACGTTCTATTCCGCGCCTAGTCTGAAAATGTTCTCCGCCGCCACCCCAAGCGCTACCTAGACCGGCACCACGTCCCTGGATTAAGATTAAAACTACAACAACTATACTAACAATAATATTAATCACGAGAAGAAAATTTTTCATACTACTTCGCTATAAATAGCTAATCTAATTTATAATATTATTAACCCCTAACGTAGTCCCGCTCTGCAGGACGAAGTGGGGTCATAAGACTTTTTCTAATAAATTAATAAATATCGTTACCGAGAGTGACGACAAAACGATATTTGGCCAATAACCGATTGATGTTTTATTCAAAACAAACCAGCCGATTGAAAAACCCGGGAATAACCAGCTTTTTATCTCAATGACGGTAAACCGTTGAAGAAAAAAGTGAAAAAGGATAATGTAAACAAACAGGGAAATTAAACCCATCGTCAAGATATTTATTGGAAGGAGAATAAGTTTACTTAGAGGAAAAAGTAAATAATATAAAATGCCCATAACGATAGAAGCGGTGATAAAACTTTTTAAGTTATAAGTAATAATGAAACCATGATTCCATAAAGACGTGAGAAACAAGGCAGCGGCCGAAAAAACCAGCATTCGAAAAATTTTTTTCATATCCTTAACTGTAATGATAACATAAAACGTTAATTATAAAACTAATTCAATAAACACTATATTCGTTATGACGAAGAAAAAGGTGATATTTTTTAGCAAAGCGATGCGATTCGTCTCGGATGTAACGCAGTAAATTAAATCCTTGGTTGTTCAATTCCGGTCGTAATGTCACTAAAGTTTTTGACCCAATCACAACCCTATCAGGATTTTTTGCCAACCCAATCAAGGGAATATTTTTATTTAAGTCAGTTAGAACTTTTTTACCTGTTTCAACTTGTGGATGCCCACCATCAATTATTATAAGTTGCGGAGACGGCCACTTATTCTTAAATCGACGACAAAGAACTTCTTTGAGACTATCTAAATCCGTTTTTTTATTGTTTGATCTAATCCTAAAACGTCGATAATTTGATTTTTCTGCAAATCCATTCGTAAAAACAATCATTGATCCAGTAACTTGTTTTCCAGCAAAATTACTAATATCATAGGCTTCGATCCGAGACAGCCGCTTGATTTGAGGAAAGTAATTTATTAATAAATGTTTTAAACTAGCCATTGGTTTTTGGGAATCGGTAAAAATTAGCTCATTTCCATCAGATGAAAATCGTCTATTAACCAAACGTTCAAGTAGAAAAAGACGATTACGAAGATTCAAAGCTTTTTCATATTTCTGTTGACTAATTAGAATGTTTATTTCCTTATATAGCTCTTGGATTACGTTTTCAATGTTTCCTTCTAATAACTTAATTATGTTGTTTACATTTTTCCTATAAATTCGTTGGAGGCGGCTTTTTTCTTGTGAGTCGGTTATCTTTTCGATAGCGTTGGGACAAGGATTACACAAACCTATTTTACTATAGAAACATGGTGCTTTGCTTATATTTTTCTGCGTGCAAAAAGGGAAAATTTTTCTAAGAAATCGTATTAATTCTAGGGTAATTTTTTGACTAGGATAAGGTCCGAAAACCTCCTGATCAACACTAATTTCATTTCCTCGAATCGGAAAGATTTTTGGATATTTGTCTCCGAAAGTAATTTTAAGATAGAGATGGCTTTTGTCGTCGCGTCCGCGTAAATTATATTTTGGTTTATATAAACGGATTAACTTCGCCTCAAGAAGAAGAGAGCGAAGATCAGATCCTGTTAAATAATATCTAATCTTATCCGCCTCTTCAATTATTAATTTTTCTTTTCTGTTAAATCGAGCGCTCTGTAAATGAGATAAAAGGCGGACCTTTAAATTTGTAGCTTTACCAATATATACTGGAAGCTCTTTTTTTAGAAAAATATACACACCGGGTGAAGAAGGTACTTTACTTATTGACTCTTTTTTTAGCATATATAAAAATAAGGATAAAAACCATTATTGCTAGAATAAACAAACCATATTGATAAGCTAGTTGATAATAATAAGGGTATAAAATTAATGTTTGCTGATACAGTTCTTTGTTACTATCTCCTAAAACCGTCAGAGTAACCTTCTGCTTAGATAATAAACTAAGTGAATTCAATTTAATTTCATAACTTCGTTCTTCTAATGGGGCAATCTGAGCGATAATAATGTCCTTCGGTTTGAATAACATAAACGGGGCCACAAGCATTACTTTTTGATTATAAACGGTGACATTTCCCTGATTCGAAACGTTAAGAAAAATTTCATAATTAATTTTATCGTATATTATTTTCTTCAAACCAGTTATATCGACGATTAATTTTTTTGTTATGCTTGGTGGTTTATCAGTCGAATTTATCAGAATACTTTTAGATTCTTCGGTTTTGTAAGCACCGGCTGGATATGGATAAACAGAACTTTTTCCGTGAATTGCAAAAACAATATGGTTTAAATCAAATGAAGAAAAATAATCGATTCCAGAAGTGTTTTCCCAGGTAGGGTCAAGAGACACCCAAAGTGATTGTTTCGTATCGAAATACTCAGGCCAGGAATGAAGAACGTCGGTCCGAAATGATAACGGCCTTAGCAGCGGGTCAGATGAGAAACCATATCCCTCAATTTCTCGACTATAAATTCCTTTCTCCCTCGCCAAAGCAACAAATAGATCGGTAAAGTCTGTACAAACGGCCTTATTGGTCATTTTTAGTATTTTATCGGCTCCGATTCTCCCCAAACCCGAAGAAAGCCTCGAGTAGTCATAACTAAGATTATTAACGACATAAAAATAAATATCGGAGGCAGAGTTCAATTGACTGAATTTATCAAGTTGGTCGATATACCAATAGTCTCTCGCCGTTAACAGATATTTCTTTTGTTTATCAACCTGGGCTTTAATTATTTTTTGGAATTCAGAACGCGGCTTTGAGAAAACCGTGATTACGCCATTAAAACTAATTGTTTTTTTTGACATGGGAGAAAGATTATATCGAGCCATATAATTACCATCATCGTCAATATATATTTTATCGGGCTGTGGATCTATATTCTCAAAAAAAACTTGTTGATAAAGACTGTCTGGTGGCAAGGCTATATCTGAATAAACAGGAAACAGTTTAGGATTGTTGATATTGTAAGTTAAGTTAGTTTGATAGAACTGTTTGTCGCCAAAAACGGCATAAACAGTTTTAGTCTTAACATCATTCCAAATAAGCTGTCTTCCAGAAATATGATTAGGTATCGGTTTGGCGATGGAGATTTTCTTGTCGGTATTTTCAGGAAGATTGACAACAATTGAATATTTACCGTCTTTTCGATTTTCAATCGTCGGTAGAATTACCTCCCAAACGCTTCCATTGACGATAAAAAGATTTTCTTGATTAAAATTTATATAAATATTATTTTCACTCCCCTTTCCCGTATTCGGGTCATTAAGTTCTACCTCAATCTTTATATTTTGCTCGTCTTGACTAATGGTTGGATTAATTGATCCTTTATCGTCACCTGCGGTTACATTTTTAATAGCAAAAATTTTGGGGAACTGTAAAAAGAATTTTTTTACAAAAATATCTGATCGTTGATGAGTGATTTTAATGTTAAATTTAACATCGGAAGTAATTGTTTGATTATTATTTTGAAGTGTATATTCAACTTGATAGTCAGTGGTAAAATCCGCAGCCTTAGTAAAATTAGGTTTTATTAAAAGTAATGTTATTAAAACCAAAAAAATGATAAGCTTTTTCACACTTTTTAAGGCAATATTTAATAACCAATAATGAATATTAATTAATACCAAATTTTTAATATTTAATATTTTAAATTTTATTATTTATTTAACATTTAATATTTATTATTTAAAATTTTTTGCAAATATTCTCCTGTATACGATTTTTGTTCTTTAATAATTCCCTCCGTCAATCCCTGATACATTATTTTTCCACCTTTTTCTCCACCTTCTGGACCTAAATCAATTATATACTGACAGTTTTTTATAACGTCGAGATTATGTTCAATAATGATAACCGTATTTCCCATATCGACCAATTGATTAAGAACGTTTATTAGTTTTTCAATGTCAAAAAAATGGAGACCGGTTGTTGGTTCATCAAGAATATAGAGAGTTCTACCAGTATTTTTTTTCGAAAGTTCGGCGGCTAGTTTGATCCTTTGTGCTTCCCCACCGGAGAATGTCGGTGCTCCTTGTCCCAGTTCAATATATCCCAATCCGACGTCTTGCAAAAGTAAAAGTTTTTTTACAATATATTGATCATGAGCAAAAAAGTTAATTGTTTCGTCAACGGTAAACTTTAATACGTCGTAAATTGTTTTATTTTTAAACATGATTCCGAGCGTTTCCTGATTGTATCTTTTTCCTTGACAAACGTCACATGTAACATAAATATCGGCTAGAAATTGCATTTCTACTTTGATGACACCGGCTCCCTGACATTTTTCGCAACGCCCTCCTTTAACATTAAATGAAAAACGTCCTTTCTTAAATCCTTTAGATCGAGCGTCAATTGTGGCGGCAAACGTATCTCTGATTTGATCGAAAAAACCGACATAAGTAGCCGCATTTGATCGTGGTGTCCGACCAATTGGTGACTGATCGACTAAAAGGACACGATCCAGATATTGATAACCCTCCAAACGATCAAACTTGCCGATATGCTTTTGATAATATCCTTCCAAATAATATCTTAAGGCAGGATAAAGTGTCTCAACCACCAAAGATGATTTACCTGAACCGGAAACGCCGGTGACCGCGACCAAATTTCCTAATGGTATATCAAAATTTATTTTTTTTAAATTATTCTCAGCGATGTTTGTTAATATTAACCGTCCTTGGTTTTTATTCAAGGCTCTCGGTTTAAAATTAATAGTTCGACGACCAGAAAGATAGCTACCGGTGAGCGATTTAGAGTTTTTTTTCATTTGATTAACGTTTCCTTGATAAACAATCGCTCCTCCATTTTTACCTGCTTTTGGCCCAAGTTCAATTAAGTGATCGGCTGCCTCAATTGTTTCCCAATCATGTTCAACCACTATAACACTGTTACCCAGATCTCTTAATTTCTTAAGAGTATTTATCAAAGCATTGACATCGCGGGCGTGAAGACCAATTGATGGTTCGTCTAAAACATATAAAACCCCAGTTAATCCTGTTCCGATTTGTGAAGCTAAACGTATACGTTGCAGTTCACCACCGGCTAAAGATCTGGCCGTTCGATCGATGGACAAATAAGACAAACCAACATTTTTCAAAAAAATTAATCTTGTAAGCATTTCTTTGATGATCGGTTTACTTATCTGAGCTTCATAACTATTCAGCTGTAACCGGAACTCCTTTTCAAAATAGATCAGTAATTTATCAACAGAGAACTGCGAAATTTCCCAGATATTGAGACCGTTGACTGTGATCGATAATATTTCCGGGGTAAGTCTATAACCGTGACATGAAGGACAGACAACTTCACGTATATATTTATCAATTTCCGGATATCCCTGTTGGTTTTCAAAATAGCGTCGTTCCAGTTCATCGATTATTCCATTAAACTTTTCATAAATGACCGTTTGTCTTCCGAAACGATTTTTACCGAATACCTGATAAACTTTTCCGGTTCCATGTAATAAAATCTCTAACTGTTTTTTATTCAGTTCTCCAAGAGGTTTTTCGAGATTAATTCCTTCCTCAATCAGCGCTGTTTTTAAAACACGAATAAACCAGGTTTCATGAAAGAATAATTTATTGAAAGGTAGGATTCCTCCTTCATTTACTGAAAGATTTTTGTTGATAATCAGTTCTGGATCAACTTGAAATATAGTCCCGATTCCATGACATTTTTTACAGGCACCCAATGGTGAATTGAAAGAAAACATTCGCGGTTCGATCTCGGGTATAGAAAGATTACAATTGGGACAGGAAAATTTTTCCGAATAAAGACTGTCTTTATTTCCGCTGTTTAAAATTAGCAACCCATCGGACAGCGCTAAGCATTGCTCAACAATTGATTTTAACTCGAGACCTAAAGCTTTTCGATAATCTTCCTTTTTAAAATTTTTATATGTTTCGCTTAAGTACTTAACTAAAACGTAGACCGAATGTTTATTAGTTTTAATTAAATCTATTTCTTGATCAAGATTGTAGATATTATTGTCAACTTTTACCTGGGAAAAACCTTTTGATTTAAGATTTTCAAATAAAGATTTAAACTCACCTTTTTTGTCTCTGACAACTGGCGAATAAACATAAAATTTATGAGGGATAACTTTGTCTCGACCAACTTCCTTTTCAATTTGCAATACCAGGCGGTCAGTGATTTCATCAACTGTCAATCTAGAGATCTCACGGCCGCAGTGTGAGCAATGTGGATGACCAATACGAGCAAATAATAATCGTAGATAATCATAAATTTCAGTGATTGTTCCCACGGTTGAACGAGGGTTATGGGAAGCCATCTTTTGGTCAATTGAGATCGAGGGCGACAAACCTTCGATTAAATCAACGTCAGGTTTGTCCATTATTCCTAAAAATTGCCGGGCATAGGCCGATAAAGATTCGACATACCGACGTTGACCCTCCGCATAAATAGTGTCAAAGGCTAAAGATGATTTGCCCGATCCTGAGATACCGGTGATTACAACCAGTTTATTTTTAGGAATATCTAAATTAATATTCTTAAGGTTATGTTGCCGTGCTCCTCTAATTTTGATATAATCCATAGGTTAATTTTTTAATTCCTTAACTTTATCTCTAATTTTAATTGCCAACTCAAAGTTAAGTTCGGTTGCCTGTCTCTTCATCTCTCTTTCTAGCCTTTTGATTAACTTATTCTTATCATATGGAGTTAAAGATTCAGTTTTAATATTGCTCAGAATTTCCTGATTATAAACTGTTGATCTGTGTTCATAAATCAACTGATCTTCCGCCTGTTCTATAATTTTTTCCCTAATTGGTTTATATATGGTTTTCGGGTTTATTTTATGTTTTTTATTGTATTCGAGCTGGTATTTTCTTCTTCTCTCGATTTCATTAACCGCGGCACGTATCGATTTAGTAAGAATATCCGCATAGATTATTACAAGTCCGTCAACATTTCTCGCCGCCCGACCCATGGTTTGGATCAAGGCAGTTTTTGAGCGTAAAAAACCCTCTTTATCGGCATCGAGAATCGCCACTAGAGCCACTTCAGGCAAATCTAATCCTTCACGCAATAAATTAATCCCTACTAAAACGTCATATTTATTTTTTCTCAGATTGTCTAAAATATTCGACCTCTCCAGCGTCTCGATGTCAGAGTGAAGATACTCGGTCCTTATTTTCTTTTCTTTTAGAAAATTGGTTAAATCTTCGGCAATTCTTTTCGTCAGTGTTGTCACCAATACTTTACGTTTTAATTTGACCTGTTTTACTATTTCAACCATGAGGTCTTTGATCTCATTTTTGGCCTGTCTGATTTTTATTTTTGGATCTGGAATTCCGGTCGGCCTTATCAATTGTTCACTGACCGCCGAAGTTTGTTTATAAATTTTCCTAATATTATTATTATTTTGTTTATTTAATATTTGAGATTTAATATTTGATATTTTTATTTCCCATTCACTTGGAGTAGCTGAGGAGTAAATAATATATGGTGGTATCTTATAAAACTCATCAAATTTTAATGGTCGATTGTCAAAGGCTGCTTTTAAACGAAATCCGAAACTAGTAAGAATCTTTTTTCTGGAGTAATCACCGTTAAACATTCCTTGAATTTGAGGAATAGTCATATGCGATTCATCAATAAATACCAAAAAATCATTGCCATAAGTCTGCTTGAAATAATCAAGTAAAGTGTAGGGGGCGTCGCCTGGTGCTCTCCCATCAAAGTAACGGGAGTAATTTTCAATACCGTTGACATAGCCGACTTCTTTGATCATTTCAAGGTCATAATTAACCCTTCTTGTCAGTCTTTCGGCCTCAACAATCATCTTTTCCTTTTTAAAAAAGGCTGCTTCTTTTTGAAGATCATTTCTTATCTGTGGTTCTGCTTGCTTAAATACTCTTGAATCAGTCATATAATGTTTAGCCGGGTATATTATTAAATTTTCAATTTTGGATTTTGGATTTGTTTTGGATTTTGGATTTTGGATTTTAGATTTAATCTCAATACCTGTTAATGGATTAAATCTAACGATTTTACTGATATTATTATTGTGATAAACTCTATAACCAAAATCTTCGTATGCTGGATAGATATCTAAATAATTATTTCTAACACGAAACGTTCCTCTTTTGAAGTCAAACTCTGATCTTTCGTACTGTAGTTCGGCTAATCTTCTAGCAATTTCGTCTAATATAAAATCACTTCCTTCGGTTAGTTTTAAGATAAAATTACCATATTCAATAGGCGAACCGATGTTATAGATGCAGGAAACTGAAGCAACGACAATAACATCATTGCGAGTTAATATATTCGTGGTTGCCTGTAGCCTTAATTTATCGATTAAGTCGTTAATTTGAGCTTCTTTCTCAATGTAAGTATCAGTTTGAGGCATATAAGCTTCTGGCTGATAATAATCATAATAAGATACAAAATAGGAAACAGCATTTTCTGGGAAAAACTGTCTCATTTCCTGAAAAAGCTGCCCGGCCAATGTCTTGTTATGAGAAATTACTAAAGCAGGCATCTGCAGTTCATCGATAACATTAGCCATGGTAAAGGTTTTACCGGAGCCGGTGACACCTAACAAAACCTGATTTTTTAGGCCATTTTTAACCCCGTGCACGAGTTTTTCTATCGCCTGCGGTTGATCAGCGGTTGGCTTAAAATCAGCCTTAAGTTTGAACATAAATTTAACCTATTAGTTTACCATTTTTTGCAAGATAATTCACTATGCAAGGAGGATTAATGCTTTGTGAAGCACTCCCCGAGCTTATGGGACACCATGTGGGGCATCCCACTGTGGCGCTCGGGACTTCAGCACCAACACGGTTTCGGAGTGCGAAACCTCCTGTAGCAGAACAAGTTCGCTACAGGACTTTTATCCTGAACCCTCCGCCAAAGACGGAGTGGTTCATGGGCTGAACCGTCCCGACGTTACGTCGGGGCTGGTTCATGGGTAAAAGTAAGCTAATACGTTTTGTGCGACTTGGGATGCTTCGACATGCGTAATTTTTTTATTTTGTGAACCACGTAGTAAATTACCAAGAATAATATTATTCCAACAATTAAAAACTCAAATTTTTGATAATAAACATGGAGTGAACTCCAGTTCCTACCCAAAATAAAACCTAAATATGTTAAAACGGCTGACCAGATCAGTGAACCAAGAAAGGTAAAGAGAGAAAATTTCCAAAAGTTCATTTCGGCAATCCCCGCCGGTAAAGAAATGAATGTACGAACAATCGGTAAAATCCTTGAGAAAAAGGTAATTTTCTCGCCATATTTTCGAAACCACTTTTCAGCTCGATCATATTCGTGGACAGTGATCAATAAAAATTTGCCATATTTTCGAATCAAATCCCTGATGACCGTTTCCTCTCCCCAGTAACCAAACCAATAGGTTAAAATTGATCCAAAAAGATTGGCCAAAGCACCACAAATGATAATGAGCCAGAGATTAAATCGACCTAAGGAAGCCAAATATCCGGCAAAAGTCATGGTTATTTCGGAAGGAATAGGAATCAGGGCCGATTCGGCCGCCATCAACAGAAAAACACCGAGGTATCCGGAAGAGTTTATTACCTGAATAATTGTTTTAGTGATTACATCAACGAGATTGCTTACCATCGAAGAATTATACAATATTTTTACGCATAAAACTCCAACACGTTCCAATTTTTTTTCCTGATTGAACAAGTAAATCAAAATATTGTGTAAGTAATTGTCCGACAATTTCTCTGTTTCAATCTGGCACTATCAAAATTTTTTAGAGCTCTAATATTGGTTCTTCGCCGTCTGGCACATTGAATTTTTCCTGATCAAAAAGTTTGATTTTTTTGGGAGTGAGTTTATATACTCTTCCTTTATAAAGTCCCTTCTTCATATTTTCCAGGCTGATCTCTGGCCGTTTGAGATTAAGAAAATTTTTCCAATGCCGTAAGGCATAACGAATTTTATAAGCTTCTGAAACTCTTTCTACATAGCCAAAGATCTGTAGCCCTCTTTTTACATCAGAAGGTTTCTGATGAGAATCCGCTATGGCCACCGCCACTTGATTATTTTTTTTCATCTGTTGACCGTGAATCGTGGCCGGACTACTTATAAAGTATAAATTAAGATCGTTATCAAAGGAATAAAAAACACTGGCAATCCATGGATGATCGCCATATGTAGCCAATGTCATTAACTTATGGCAGGTAAGAAATTCAAGAACATCCTTTTTAGTAAGAACAAGATTTTTATTCATAACAAAACCTATGAAACATTATAGCATAAATAAAAAATTATAGAATTTGACTTTAATAATTGATTATTGTAGGCAATAATTCCTATAAGTTTAAGTTGAGAATTTATGTCATCTGTAACTACTGATCTCATGGGCATCGCATTGCTGGCTATGGGATGTATAAATATATATCCCTGAGGGGAACGACCTGCGTTCATTGTTTCAGAGAGGGGACCAGGTGATTTTGGAACCCGTGAAGAAGTTGTTAATGCTTGGTTATTATACGGACAAGGAAAAAGAGAAACATCTCCCCTTCCTTCTTCAACTAGACGTTAATAATAGGATAAAAATCAATAGTTACCTAAGTAATATTTTTCCATTTCCGCCCTTAAGATATAATTCTCTACGTCTTGCGTCTAATTCATTAATGTAGACTTCATAATAAATAAGTTTTAAAGGCCTTCGATATTTCGTCGCTTTTACAAAACCACCAATGTGAGCCATGTAACGAGATTTAGATCATCTGTATAACCCGTATAAAGTAGTTTATCTCGTTCAGAGAAAAATATATAAACATAAAACATTATTCAATTATCAATAGATTAATTTTTTTGTCAATGTACTATAGTCTACAAAAGTAGTGTTTTGGGTTAGTTAATAGTATAACTTAATTGATATATAAGACAATGCTGAGTCCCCTAAGCGGACTATTTTATAACAAACAAACGAGGTGAGGACGCTGAGCGGGCTATCACCACGCTGAGCGTGGTGATCCCGAGGGGATTCGAACCCCTGATTCTCTGGCTGAAAACCAGATGTCCTAGGCCGCTAGACGACGGGACCTGCGAAAATTTTTAATTTCTAATATTACTGGATTTTGGGATTTTATTAGATCAATTAGGTCAATCAGAGTAATTAGATTAATTAGTTTTTAATTATATCTTACTTAATTCTTTTCCTCAACTCTTCGAGATAATCTTTGGCGATATCTTTACCACCAAGACCGAATGCTAGACCACCAGCGATAGCTAGCATAGCAATAATGCCGGTGAAAAGAATTCTTATCAAATCTTGGGCCACGCCTAACTGACTAAGAACGATAAGAATCGTAAAAAAAACGATTACTCCTTTCGCAAGTACCGACAATGTGTTTGCTGAACTGGAGCCGATAGTCTTTATACTATGTTTAACTAAATCAGCCACCAGATTTGAAGCTAATAGTCCGATGAAAGCAATAATAACTGCTACGATGACGTTCGGTAGGTAAAACAGAAACTGGTTCAGGACGGCGGTGGCTCTTGATAATCCCCAGACTTCTAAGGTGGGAATCAAAAAAAGAATAACGACAGTCCACCTAAGGATTTCTGTCAAAACCTCCTCCCAGATTTTTACCTCTCCTTTAGCCAACAGCTTGGTCTTTTCTAAAATCCTTTCAATTTTAAGAAATCGCAGGATAGTCAGCAAAAAGCGCTTCAAAATACTGGCCGCTACTAAACCGATGATTAAAATAAGTACTCCGCCAAAAAAATCCGGAAGGTAGTTGCTGAATTTGTGCCAAAAATTAATTAAAACGTTATTAACCAGGTTAATCATATTTTTCACCTCATTTCTGGACCTTGATAAATTTTTAACTTTTTTAAACTTTTGTCGGAGTTTAATTCAACCGAGATAATCTCTAATGATAACTTACAGTCATTTAGCTTATTTTTCAAAAGATAATAGTTAATGGCCCGTTTCAATCCTATAAGTTTATAATAATTTACCGCCTCATAGGGTTGTCCTTTATCTGTTCCAATACGAGTCTTCACCTCAAAAAAGTAAACTTTATTGTCTTTTTTAGCAATCAGATCTATCTCTCCCCAGCGACTGTAAAAGTTACGATTAATAATCTCAAAGCCATGATCAATTAAATAAGATGCAGACAGATTTTCACCGATTTTACCGGTAACAAGATTATTTTTTCCGATAAAGTTTTTGTATTAACTGCTGACCAGAAAGATTGCGTATATAGTATATTTTTGCTTTACGATTATTACCTTTTTTTACCAATTTTATTTCGGAAAGAAAAGGAGAAAACAACGGGATAACTCTTTCAACACCGATACCGGAGCGGCTGGTTTTTCTGACGGTGATCATCTTCGTCTCGGGCGTACTTCCTTTTAGTTTTATAAGGATACCCTTAAATATCTGCAGTCTTTCTTTGTCCCCCTCCTTAAGTTTATAAGTTAAGGCAATTGTATCCCCAACGACAAAAGTTTTATCTTGATATTGGAATGAGTTTGCCATGAATTAAATATTAAACAGTTTCATTTTATCACTCGTGCTTATTTTTTACAAGCTTCAACAAAGGCTACAAAAATAGGATGGGGTTTAAGTGGTCGACTCTTATACTCAGGGTGACCTTGAGTTCCCAGGTAAAACGGATGTTGGTCTTGAGATAACTCCAGCATCTCGGCCAAATTTTCTAAAACCGACCGTGCACAGATAGTGAAGCCATTTTTTTCAAACAACTGTGAGTATTTATTGTTAAACTCCCAACGGTGGCGATGTCTTTCCGAAATTATGGCTGCTTTCTTATTAATAAATTGATTAAAACGATTATATATTTTATAAGCAAGACTGTCTTTCACTAATAGCGCTTGCCATGATCCCAGACGCATCGTCCCTCCGTAGGACCGTCTTTCCATAAATTTTTTTTGAGCAGGAATAAGATGGATAATCGGATGTTTAGTCTTTGGATCGTTTTCAGTTGTATTGGCATCTTTAAGTCCTAAGACATCTCTGGCGAAGGCAACCGCAGCTAACTGCATTCCATAACAGAGTCCTAAGTATGGAATTTTGTTTATTCGGGCATAGCTAGCGGCTTTGATCATTCCCTCGGCGCCTCTTGAACCCCAACCGATGGGAACAATTATTCCATCAACCTCGTTGATAATCCCCGCTGAAGTCTTTTCAACTGTTTCGGCGTCAATCCAAGTAGTTTTGACATTGACTCCAAGTTGAATAGCGGCATGATCAATGGCGTCAAAGAGAGCTGCATATGAATCCCGTAACTGATAGTCACCAGTTCCAAAGTACTTCCCGACAATGGCGATTTTGATTGTCTTTGATTTACGTTTCTTGATTTTATCTATAAGCTTTTTCCAATCGTTTAGATCAGCTTTTTTTTGGTTCAACCGCAGTTTTTTTAGGATTTTTTGTTCAAAGTTCTGTTCGGAGAAAACAAGGGGAATTTCATAGGCAGTAGAAAGATTAGGATTAGTGATAATATCCTCGGGGTGCATGTTACAAAAGAGGGCAAATCGGTCCATTCTTCTCTTGTCCAGTTTTTTCTCAGATCTGGCGACGATAAAATCAGGCTGTATCCCCATTGAATTTAATGTTCTTACCGAAAGCTGTGTTGGTTTGGTTTTCGGTTCACCTAGGTGTGGTGGTATCGGTACATAGCTAACATGAATATGGATAACATCACCCGGATATTTAAGAGTCAAAATTCTTGATGCCTCATAATAAAATATATTTTGATACTCACCCGCCGTTCCACCTAACTCTATAACAACAATCTGAGCATTTTTTTTATGAGCAAGGTTTTGAATTCGACTAATGATTTCATCAGTGATATAAGGAATAGCTTCCACGTCTTCTCCCATGTATTCAAAACGCCTCTCCTTTTCAATAACCGTTTGGTAAATTTTACCCATGGTAACAAAGTTGTCGCTGCCCATATCTTCATCAAGGAATTTCTCGTAAGTGCCGATGTCCATATCCGCCTCGGTACCGTCATTGCAAAGAAACGGATCGCCGTGTTCAATCGGATTGATAGTGCCAGCATCAATATTAAGGTAGTTTTCAAACTTAATTGGTGTCACCCGAAAGCCGGCCGATTTTAGGAGCAAACATATTGAGGCAACCGTCGTGCCTTTACCGATGCCGGAAATGACACCACCGGAAACGAATATGTATTTCATATAGTTAAAAGTTCAAAGTTAAAAATTAAAAGTTACAGTTTAAAATTTTAAATTTTGAATTTTGAATTGTCCTTCGATAAACTCAGGATCTTGAGCTTGTCGAACAGATAATTTTGAACTTTGCATTTTGAATTTTAAATTTGTTATAGTTTCCAAGTCGAATACTTGCACTTCGGATAATTTGAACAACCGTAAAACCTTTTCCTATTTTTGCTATATCTTATCACAATTTCCCCAGCGCATTTAGGACACATTTTTCCTTTTACAGTCTTTAAAAATGATTTTGTATATTTGCATTTTGGGTAGCTAGAACAGGCGATAAATTTTCCAAAACGAGAGTATCTTATTACTAACGCTGATTTACATTGAGGACAAACTTCATCCAATTCGTCTTGAACATCAATAGTAATTTTTTGGTCTTTTTTCTCCACCAACCGTTTTTTAAACGGTTCGTAAAAAATATTTAATAGATCGATAAAATTTTTCTCCCCTCCGGCAACCTTATCCAAATCATCTTCCATCGACGCTGTAAAATCGAGGTTGAAGATCTCTGGAAAAGATTCAGCAAGAAAATCGCAAACAGCTTCTCCAAGCTTGGTGGGAACAAAATATCGACCATCTTTTTCTGTATAGTTCTTCAGTTGGATTAAGGAAATTATCGCCGCATATGTTGAAGGACGACCAATACCTTTTTCTTCTAAAATCCTAATAAGTGAAGCTTCATTAAATCTCGGTGGAGGTTTAGTCGTCAGTAACTCTGGTGTCAGTGTCTTTAAATCCAAACTATCGTTAACTTTTATATTGGGTTTAATTTTGTTTTCCTTAGCAAATTTAGGATTTAATAGGCGGAAAAAACCATCAAAAACAACCTGTTCTATCAACGTTATCAATAAATATTTTTTATCAGATAAAATTTGTATTTTGATTAAATTTATCTCGGCCTCTTTCATCTGACTGGCAATCGCCCGGTTGAAGATAATGTTATATAGCCTCTTATGATTAATTGTCAAACCAGTACTGTTTATTTCTTTTTCAAACTTGGTTGGTCTGATCGCTTCATGAGCCTCTTGAGCCATCTTTGATTTAGTTTTGTAGCCACGTGGTTTTTCTAGAGCATATTGATTACCAAACTCCTTTTTTATATAGTCTTGAGCTTTAAAAACAAAATTAGTGGAAAGATTAAACGAATCTGTCCGATGATAAGTGATCAATCCTCTCTCATATAAATCTTGAGCCAGTCTCATGGTCATCTTCGAAGAAAACCCACATTTATAAAAAGCGTTCTGTTGCAGCAAAGATGTGGTTAATGGAGGTGGAGGATATCGTTTTTCTTTTGACTCATCTATCGAAAAAACGTGAAAATGGTCGTTTCCTAAATCGGATTTGATTTCCTCAATGTTTTTTTGATTGATTGACGTTTTAGAGTAAGTATAAATACCGGTAAAAAGTTGCGTGGTTATTTTTTCTTCAAAAACGACTCCTTCTTTGGAAATAAGTTTTGCTTTAAAAGGAGCAATCTGGGAAAATTCGCCATAGATTTGAAAGTAATCTTCTAATTTAAATTTTCTAATTTCTTTTTCCCGTTCAACCACCAGTCTTAAAGCGACAGTCTGAACCCGGCCGGCAGACAACCAATTTTTTCCCATGGTTTTCCAAAGTAAAGGCGATAGTTCATAACCAACGATTCTATCTAAAATACGGCGTGACTGTTGTGCTTTAACCAGGTTTGTCCGCAGTTCCTGAGGATTCTTAAGCGCCTCTTCAAGGGCTTTAGCGGTAATTTCGTGGAAAACAATTCTTTTTAATTTGTCTTTTATAGATCGTTTTATATTGAACTCAGGCCAATTTTCCTTAATAAAACCCATAACATAAGCAGCGTGATAAGCGATCGATTCCCCTTCACGATCAAGATCGGTTGCTAAAATTATTTCGGTGTTTGACTTGGCAAGACGCCGCAATTCATTAACAACCTTTCTTTTATTTGGAATAATCTGATAATCAGGTTGAAATTGATTTTTATAATTAATCGACAGTTTATTCGATGGTAAGTCACGAATATGGCCAAAACTGGCAAAAACAAAGTAGTCCCTTCCTTTTAGGATTCGATTAAATGTTCGTGCTTTGGTAGGTGACTCAACGATAATTAAAGCCATATATTAGATTATAAGGATCTTTTTCTTTTTTTGAGAAGCTTAATATTCAGCATCGATCGCCGGAGCAGTACGTTGGCCTGAGCCCGTTGGCTAATATCCTTAGTTTGACTGATAATTTTCTTTGCTTCTTCGACGGCTTTATTGGTCAAATCGATATCAATATCAGTCTGCCCGTAAGCCCGAGAAACTAAAACATTTACTTCATCACCATCGGTTTGTAAATAACCACCACCGATTGCTAAAAAATCTTCACCTGTCTTTTTTACGATCTTAACAATTCCCTCGTCTAATAAAGCAAAAAGATTCATATGTTTAGGAAGTATGGTAATTTCACCCTCACTCGAAGGAGCTGTTACTGAGATAACATCTTCTTCCAAGGCAATTTTTTTTGGTGTTATTATCTTAAGCTTCAAAATATCCATGTACTAAAATCAAACAATTAAATAATAAACAATTAAACCTTTTAGCCGTTTAACCGTTTTACTTTACTTCATCAATCCCGCCAATCATATAAAAACTATTTTCTGGCTTATCGTCGTGTTTTCCATCAAGTATTTCCTTAAATCCACGTACCGATTCGGCGATCGAAACATATTTACCCGACCTACCGGTAAAAGGTTCGGCGACAAACATCGGCTGAGTAAGGAATTTTTGTATTTTCCTGGCCCGGTTGACGGTCAGCTTGTCTTCGTCGGACAACTCTTCCAGCCCAAGAATAGCAATAATGTCTTGCAGATCTTTATATCTTTGTAAGAGGCGTATAACTTCGCGAGCGACGTTGTAATGCTCAATTCCAACAATGTCAGGGTCAAGTGCACGTGAGGTAGACGACAAAGGATCAATCGCCGGAAAAAGACCCTGTTCGGATAATGACCGCTCAAGATTTAAAGAACCATCAAGATGGGCAAAGGTCGTCACCGGAGCCGGATCGGTATAGTCATCGGCAGGAACGTAAACGGCTTGGATCGAAGTAATTGAACCTTTATTTGTTGAAGTAATCCGTTCCTGTAAAGCCGCCATTTCTGAAGCCAGCGTCGGTTGGTAACCCACAGCTGAAGGAATTCTTCCTAAAAGAGCTGAAACCTCCGAACCCGCCTGGGCAAAACGGAAAATATTGTCAATAAAAAGCAAACAGTTCATCCCTTTTTCATCACGAAAGTATTCAGCTAAAGTAACCCCTGTTAGTGCGACTCGCAGACGGTTACCCGGCGGTTCGTTCATCTGACCAAAAACAAGGGCGGTTTTGTCAATTACCTTGGTTTCTTGCATCTCCAACCAAAGATCATTCCCCTCACGGCTTCGTTCACCGACGCCGGTGAAAATGGAAACTCCTTTATGAGCGACGGCGACATTATGAATCATTTCCTGAATAAGGACGGTTTTTCCTACACCGGCTCCACCGAACACAGCTACCTTACCCCCCTTAATAAAAGGAGAGATTAAATCAATAACCTTAATACCTGTTTCAAAAACTTCGTCGGTGACTGATTGATCTACCAATAAAGGTGGTTGCTTATGTATCGTGGACTTTGTTTTAGATTTAACTTCTCCCTTTTCATCAATAGGTTCACCAATAACGTTAATAATTCGTCCAAGAAGCGCCTCACCAGTGGGAACAATGACAGGTTGGCCGGTGTTAAACACGGGTAGGTTGCGTCTCAAGCCATAAATGTTGCCTAAGGCTACGGTCCTCACCACTCCAGGGCGGACGATTGCCTCTACTTCTAAAATAATTTTTTCTTTATTGTTCACTACAATCAAAGCATCATATATCTTAGGCGTTTTATTTTCCGAAAAGAGAACGTCGATAACCACTCCTTTAATTGATAGAATTTTTCCTTGATCCATACTTTATAAATTTGAAATTTAAAATTTTAAATATTTAATTCTCGACCGATTCCTTGGCTGTAATCATATCTAAAAGTTCATACGTAATTTTTTCTTGTCGAAGCTTGTTTCTTGTCATAGTAAGATCGTAAATGAGTTGCGAGGCGTTATCCGTGGCGTTCTTCATCGCTAACATTCTGGCCGAATGTTCACCCGCCTCATTGCTCATAATTGCCGCTCTTATCTTCTGTTCAATATAGTTTTGCAAAAGACTGTCGATAATCAATTCCGGCTTTGGTTCGATTAAATAACTTTCCTCTAACTCCTTAACTGGCGAATCAACCATCTCTGTTTTTAATTGAATTGGCAATAAAATTTCTGTCACCGGCTGATATCTAACCGACGAGATAAATTTATTATAAGTTATCGCAATCTGACTATACTCGCCTAACAAAAACTTAGAAACAGCCAGATTAAAAACGGCCGTCACTATCGTTTCAGGTTTGTTGACCGAGTAATCGGCGAGAATTTTAGAACCTAGTCTATTAATAAAAAAAGACCCCAGTTTACCGATAACGATGAAGTCATTTTCTCGCTTTTTAAAAGTTTGTAAACAAAATTTAAATAAATTAAAATTAAACGAACCACAAAGACCCTTGTTCGTTGATATTAAAATAATTAAATGACGCTGAGAGTCATTACCTTTTAGCAATAAAGAGACTGAGGAATCAATTATGAGCGTAATTTTTTTTATCACCATTTGTAATGTCTCCTGATATGGTTGACTTTGAATCGCCGCCAGCTGACTTTTCTTCATTTTAACCGCCGAAACTAACTCCATTGCCCGGGTAATTTTTTTAATATTAGTAACCGTTTTTATTTTTTTTCGTACCTGTCTTATATTCATGAGATTATTTTTTATTATTATCGGAATTAATAAACTCCTTCAGTATCTCTTTAACTACCAAAAGTAAATCTTTTTCATCGCTGGTGTTAATTGCTTTCTGTTCCTCGATTCGTTTCAAATGTTCATTTTTTTTAGTTGAAAGAACTTCCATAAACCGATCTTCAAATTGAGTAACCTTATCTAAAGGCAGCTCGTCTAAATAACCTTTAGTCCCCGCCCAGATGATAGAAACCTGCTTGCTTAAACTTAGAAGCTGATGTTTATTTTGCTTCAAAATTTGAGTAATTTTCGAACCACGATTTAAAAATTTTTTAGTTTCCTCGTCGAGATCCGATTCAAACTGAGAAAAGGCAGCCATCTCTCGATACTGGGCCAAGTCAAGTTTCAGCTTGCTGGCTACTTGTTTCATTGCTTTAACTTGAGCTTTACCCCCGACGCGGGAAACGGAGATACCGATGTTTATCGCCGGTCTAACTCCGGAATTAAACAAATCAGTCTCCAAGAAAATTTGGCCATCAGTAATAGAAATTATATTTGTGGGTATATAAGCGGAAACGTCGCCTTCAAGAGTTTCGACGATCGGTAAAGCCGTCATCGTTCCTCCACCGTATTTCTTGGAAAGACAGCAGGCTCTTTCCAATAATCTTGAGTGAAGATAAAAAATATCGCCTGGATAAGCTTCCCGTCCCGCCGGTCTGCGTAAAACTAAAGAAAGCTGTCGGTAAGCCCAGGCATGCTTCGTTAGATCATCATAAACAATTAAAACATCTTTTCCTTTATCCATAAAATATTCTCCAATGGCACAGGCAGAATAAGGTGCTAAATATTGTTGAGAGACCGGTGTAGCCGCCGAAGCGGACAGAATTACACTATAATCTAAGACACTGTAGCGTTTTAAAAGATCAACAACAGCTGCCACTTTTGACTCTTTTTGACCGATGGCACAGTAAATACAAACTACGTTTTGACCTTTTTGATTGATAATACTATCTACGGCAATAGTTGTTTTCCCGGTCCCCCGATCACCAATGATTAATTCACGTTGACCGCGCCCGATAGGAATCAAAGCATCAATGGCTTTAATACCTGTCTGAAGCGGTACACTAACCGGTTGGCGATAGACAACTCCTGGGGCAATTTTTTCTAATGGATTTCGCATTCTTTCACTAGGTGAATTTAAACCGTCAAGCGGTTGGCCGATCGGATCAAGCACTCTACCCAACAAATCATCCGTGACGGGAATAGAGGCCTGCAGACCGGTAAGATAAGCCTTGTCACCTGACCCCAGTTTTAAATAATCTCCTAAAATAATGATACCGACTTTATCAATGCCAATATCTATCACCATACCCTTAATCCCATTTTCAAACTCGACTAACTCACCAAAGGAAACATTATCCATCCCATCAAGAATAGCCACGCCGTCCTTTATCTCAACGACAGAGCCAACCTCGGTTATTCGGAATTTGAATTTATCTGGTACAATCCCTGTTTTTATTTTTTTTAAATAATCATCTATCGATTTCATACAGTTTTTTTTCTAAATTATTTAGTCTACCTTTCAACGATAGATCAATAATCTGACTATGATGGTATATAACCACGCCGGCAATCAACGTTTTGTCAATAACGTTTTCAAGATTCGATTGATCAATGAACGGGAATTTTCTCGTTAACAAATCAACCTCGCTTTGATCCAATTTATAAGCTGAATATATGATTGTCTTTTCCATAGAAATTATTCTCTTTAATTAATTTTCCTTTACTGCGTTTTTGATCATCGTCGCCGTTAATTCTTTCATTGTCTGGGGAGTAAGATAATTTTTAAAACCCGTCCTGACAATCTCAATACCTAAGGTAACAATATCTTTCTTAAGTTGCTTTTCCATTATCTGGCGGCTTTTTTCCAGCTCTTCTTTTGTCTTTGTTTTCAAACGACCGATCTCTTCTTCTGTTTCATTTAACATTTCGGTTCTCTTCTTCTCAGCCTCTTCTCTCGTTTCCTTAATAATCTTCTGCTTCTCTTTTTCAAACTTCTCCTTGAAGTTCTTTTCGTCGGATTGTTTTTTTACTTCAAACTCTTTGATAGCGCTATCAAGTTTTTCTTTTAACTCTTCTTTTTTGCGTTCATCATCTAAAAAATTTTTAAAAGGTTTTGAAACCAGTTTTTTAAAAACAATAAAAAATAAAATAAAGTTGGTTATTTGCGCAATCAAGAGTTTTATATCAACTCCTAATTTTTCCATATTATGTAAATTTTAATATCAGCGAAACTACTAATGCATAAATCGAGACGGCTTCGGCAAAGGCAATCGCCAAAATCATCGAAGTTCTAATCGAGTTTTCCGCTTCAGGATTTCTTCCTAGTGCCTCGACGGCCTTACCACCGATAATGCCGATACCAATACCCGGTCCTAAAGCTCCTAGTCCTATTGCTAATGCGGCGCCAATTAATTTTGCTGCTTCTGGTAACATTATTCGCACCTCCTTTCATCAAAAATAGTTATTGTTATTGAAAATTGAAAATTGTTAATGATGTTCTTGTAATGCTGAATTTATAAAAACGGCTGTCAAAGCCGAAAAAACCACCGCTTGAATAAAACCAACGAAAATCTCCAAAAGAAGAAATGGGAAGGCCGCCAATATTGGGATTAGGAACGCGATAACCGCAAGAAGAACCTCTCCGGCAAAGATATTGCCAAATAACCGGAAACTGAAAGAGATTACTTTTGAGATTTCCGAAACAATCTCTAGAGTGCCGACAAAAAAAGAAACGGGATCTTTTAAACGATAGAAGCGGGCGACATATTTCTTAAAACCGAGAACTCTGATGCTATAATAATTGGTTAATAAAACCGATACAATCGCCAAAACTAAAGTGGTGTTTAGATCGGCCGTTCCAGCCCTGAGTATCGGCACGTAATGCAAACCTTCTTGGGTTTTTTCTTGCAACATCAGACTGCCCACACCGGGAATCAAACCAAACCAGTTTTGTAGAATAATAAATAGAAAAAAGCATGCTACTAAAGGAAAATAGTTGTCAATCTTATCTCCTAAAACACTTTTAAAAAATTGGTAAAGGGCACTAAGCAAAAAATTTATAAAATAATATAAAGATGATTTTTTAGCAGCCTTTTTATCTTTTTCATTGCGATAATGCCAAGCGGCTAATATAAAGAGGACGAGGACAATTAAGCTAGCTAGAAGTGAGTTGGTGACAGAAAGGCCAAAAATATTGAAAATTTGTTGAGGTTTAAAACTTATATGCGGTTTATCCATTTTTATATATCCTATATATATTATAAAAACTACCTAAAGTTCCAAAACCTATAAAAACCAAAGTAAACAAGGTCTTAGTTTTTAACCAATGATCAATCACTAAACCTAAAAAAACTCCGACCAAGAGTGGAGTGATAATATAATAGCCGATATTAAAATTGTTTACAAGGGGATTTTTTTTTATCATTTTTTTTACAGGAGCACTACTCGATCGAATGTTTAAATTACCATCAACCTTTAAATATCTTTTCATAATAGTAATTACAGTTTTTTGGCGGCATTCAATAAAATATTAACCGTTCCCATCTTTTCCGTCGCCTTACCTTTAAAAATAATCACATGGTTTAAGTTTAATATATCTTTATAGGTAATAAATGACCTGGGAAAGATGACTACTTCTACCGATCCCGTTTCGTCAAATACTTTAATAAAAGCCATCTCTGAGTTGTTCTTTTTGGTTTTAATTATTTTTTTCGCACCGATAATCCCTGCTAAAATCAAATCTTTCCCAATATCTGCCTGATTCAGTTCACCAATTTTCTTGCTGGTTTTGGAATCAATAATTTTTTTATACTTGGCTAACGGATTTTTAGTGATTGAAAAACCGATGATTTCTTTTTCCATGGTAAAAAGCTGATCCTCATCAAACTCAGGTAGTTGGTCGAAATTATCCTTTAAATCGGCTGGTTTGCTAGTCTGTTCTGAAAATAAACTAAACTGTCCTTTTTGATGAGTAGACTTTAGTTGATAAATTTCCTTAACGACTTTCGGATAATTGGAGAGTAATGTAGCCCGATTGCCAAACACTGACATGGCATCAGCTTTTATTAAACTTTCAACCGTTTTTTTGTTAACTTTTTGAAGTTCAACTCGATAAAGAAAGTTCTTCAAGCTACTAAATGGGCCTTTTTTTCTTGCCTGGACAATCGTTTCAATTGCCGCTCGACCGACATTTTTGATGGCAGTTAGTCCAAATCTAATTCCTCCGCCTTCGATAACAAAATCATCTTCTGATTTATTGATATCCGGCGGAAACACCGGTATCTCCATTCGTCGACATTCCTCAATCGCCTGGGACATCTTTATTTCTCTTTGGGGACCGGCTATTCCATTTAACTCAGCCGAAAGCAGCGCCGTCATAAACTCAACCGGGTAATTGGCTTTGATATAAGCTGTCCAATAAGCGATCAACGCGTACGAGGCAGAGTGCGGTTTATTAAATCCATAACTGGCAAACTTTTCGATAAAATTAAATACTTTTTCTGCTAATCTTTTGCTATAACCTTTTTTTAAACAACCTGAAAAAAACTTGTTTTTTTCTTTTTCCATTAACTCTTTTTTTTTCTTACCCATTGCCATCCTTAAGTTATCAGCCTCACTCATGGTATAACCAGCCAATTTGTTGGCAATTTCCATCACCTGTTCTTGATAAACCAAAACGCCGTAAGTTTCTTCAAGAATAGGTTTTAAATTAGGATGTAAATAATGAACGTTAGAAGGCTTTTTTTTACCTTCAAGAAAGGCGGGTATCAGATCCATCGGTCCGGGTCGATATAGGGCAACCATAGCTGATATGTCACTCATCTTTGTCGGCTTTAACTCTCTAGCTAAATGTCTCATGCCGGAAGACTCGAGCTGAAAAACGCCAATATTTTTGCCTTCGGAGATTAATTCAAACGTTTTCTTATCATCAAGAGGAATTTTATGAATATCTATTTTTTTTCCAATAGACTTAGACACATATTTCAACGACTCCTCAATTATGGTTAAGTTCCTTAACCCAAGGAAATCTACCTTTAAGAGTCCTAAGGCCATATTATTTGAAACGGCGTTAAGATCGAGACAATACATATCAAATTGGGTGATTATCTTATCCTCTTTCGGATCCTTCTGAAGAGGTAGATATTCAGTCAAGCTTTTATCAGAGATGACAACGCCGGCCGCATGAACGGAGACGTGACGAGGTAAACCCTCTATTTTTCTGGCAATATCAAGCACTTTTTTAATATCCGGTTCGGTTTGGTAACTAAACTTTAAGGCGGAAGACTCTTCAATCGCCTGAGCAATAGTCATGGTAAACCCTTGACGCCCAATTGGAATCATTTTGGCGACCCGATCACCCTGAGAATAAGAAAGACCTAAAGCTCGAGCCACATCACGGACGGCCAAACGAGCCTCCATTTTTCCAAATGTAATAATTTGCGCCACTTTATCTTTACCATATTTCTTGGTTACATAATCTAAAACCTCATCCCGTCTTGTATCGGCAAAATCAATATCAATATCCGGTGGAGTTGGACGGTCCGGGTTTAAAAATCTCTCAAACGGAAGATTGTATACCAGCGGATTGATATCGGTAATCCCTAACACATAAGCCACCAACGACCCGGCGACCGATCCTCTTCCCGGACCAACGGCAATATTATTTTTTTTTGCCCAGTTAACAAAATCTTGGACAATAAGAAAATAGGTCGAGTACCCTTTTTTGATAATAATATCTAATTCATAATCAATTCTCTTTTTGACTACATCTGGAGAGAAATTTTCGACCCGTTCTTTTTGACGGTAGGCGAGATCTTTTAAATAGTTTTCTACTTTCTCACCTTTAGGTGTTTTAAAGTTGGGTAGTATCCATTTACCATAAGGAAGTTCCACATTGCAACTTTCGAAAATTCTTATGGTATTGTCAATTGCCTCAGGTAGATCAATAAAGGCTCCTTTCATTTCATCAGCCGATTTAAAGTAGTAATCGGGTACGTCGATCATCGAGAAACTTCGGTTCTTTTCAAAAATTACTCTTTGAGTCTGAATACAAAGAAGTATTTCTTGAGCATACGCATCATCTGCCGATAGATAATGAACGTCATTGGTGGCGACGATAGGCACGGCATACTTTCTTGATAGTTTGATTAGTTCTTTATTAACCTCGTCTAATTTTTTCACCTTGGGGTGTCTTTGTATTTCCAAATAAAAATCTTTGCCAAAGATTAAAAGATATTTTTTTAATACTTCTTCGGCTTTGTTAAATTGGTTATTCACAATTAAATCAGGGATTTCACCCTGAAGACAAGCGGAAAGACAAATAATCCCCTGGTGATATTTTTCCAGAAGATCAAAGTCTATCCGCGGTTTATAGTAAAACCCTTCTAAGTGGGCCGTCGTAATTATTTTTAAAAGATTTTTGTAACCTTCAAGATCTTTGGCTAATAAGACCAAATGGTGTTGATCTCTTTCCCGCCCTGATTGTCTGTCAAAACGGGATTTTTGAGCTTTATAGGCTTCTACGCCGATTATCGGTTTTATGCCGGCTTTTTTGGCCTTAATAAAAAATTTAAAGGCTCCGTACAGCGAGCCATGATCGGTGAGAGCCACCGACGGCATCCGATACTCTTTGGCCTGGTTAAGCATGTCATCAATTCGACACATGCCATCTAAAAGAGAATATTCTGAATGGGCGTGAAGATGGACAAAGGACATTTCTAAATAAATAAATCCAAATGATAAAATCCAAATTTCAAATCAGGCTCAAAGTTCAATCCCGATTAAATCGGGATGATCTGACATTTGAGCTTTGGATTTTGGATTTCAACATATTAATAACAATTTTAGCGTCTGCTTTTCCTTTCATCTCTCTCATCACCTGACCGACTAAAAACATAATTGCATTTTGTTTACCAGATTTATAATCATCAACAACTTTCTTGTTAGTTTCGATTATCCGAGTAATTGTCGCACCCAGTAATTTTTCATCGGTTTCTTTTGGCGCCAGTAGTTCGATAACTTTATTGACGAACTCCCCAATAGTTAGAGTTTTTGACAGTTTGTTATTAATAATCAAGTTAATAATTGACTGAGAATAATTTTTAATTTTTAATTTAGACTTTGAATTTTGAATTTTAAATTTTGAATTAACTTGCTCAAAGTAATTACTAAGTTTTTTATCTCGTGTGAGTATAAAAGCGTCAGAAAATTTAAGGGAGTAATCTTTAACGAATCTTTCTAGTTTCGCCTGAGGTAATTCGGGTATCTGCTTCTCTATCTGTTTTAACCAATCATCATTAAAAATCATCGGTGGAATATCAGGCTCAGGAAAATATCGGTAATCATGTGCTTCTTCTTTGGATCTTTGACTATAGGTAATCTGCTTATTTGAATTAAAACCGCGCGTTTCTTGTTTCGGTGTTTCTCCTTTTTCCAACAAAGTAGTCTGTCTTTCTATCTCATACTCTATCGCCTGTTTTACAAAACGAAATGAGTTAATGTTTTTTACCTCAACTTTATATTTCGGTAATTGGTAATTAGTAATTGGTAATTTGGATATGTTTGGAATTTGAGATTTTGGATTTGGGATTTCTCGAACCGAAATATTTGGTTCGAGCCTCATGCTTCCTTTTTCCATGTCCGCGTCGGAAATACCCAGATAGCGAACGATTACTTGTAACTCTTCCAAAAATCTTTTGACATCGTCGGCATTATCAAAATCCGGCTCGGTGACAATTTCTACCAGAGGTACCCCAGAGCGGTTAAAGTCAATCAATGTTTCATTCCCTTTATGGATTAGTTTCCCGGTATCTTCTTCCAGATGGACACGGTGAATTCTGAATGTTTTTTCTTCATTTTTTAATTTTGAACTGTCATTTTGAACTTTAAACTTTGAACTTTGAATTTGCAACGAAAGTTTTCCTTTCGTGGCTATCGGTTCATCATACTGACTAATCTGGTATCCCTTCGGCAGGTCGGGGTAAAAATAATGTTTCCGATCAAACTTGGAAACTTTGTTGATAGCACAACCTAAGGTTTTTCCCAATAAAATTGTCCATTCTATCGCTTTTTTATTAGGAACTGGCAATGCGCCGGGAAGTCCTAAACATACAGGACAACAGATTGAATTAGGCTTCTTGGCAAAATGATCAGCCGGACAACCACAGAACATCTTACTTTTAGTCTTTAGTTCTACATGAATCTCTAATCCTATAACGGGTATATAGTTATTCATAGAAGTACTTATATTTTTGGGCTAATCTTATAATATTGAGTTGCTTCTTCATATTTATAAGCCACTTGATAGAGTAATTTTTCACTGAATTGTTGTCCAATAATCTGCATACCAACCGGAAGTCCATCAATAAAACCCATGGGAACGTTTAAACTAGGCATTCCAGCAAGATTAACAGGACACAGAAAGATATCTGAAAGATACATTTGCAAAGGATCGGCAGCTTTTTCTCCAATTTTAAATGGTAGAGTTGGAGACGATGGCGTAATCAAAACATCGACTTTTTTAAAAGCCTCTTCAAAATCGCGTTTAACTAAAGTCCTTACTTTAGCTGCTTTTAAATAATATGCATCATAATACCCTGAAGATAAAGTATATGTGCCTAACATAATCCTTCTTTTTGCTTCATCCCCAAATAGTTCGCGTTCATCTCCGTATCTTATTCCATCAAATTTAGACAAATTAGAGCTAATTTCTGAGGGGACTAATATATAATAAGTTGCCATGGCATATTCTGTATGCGGTAAAGAAATTTTATTAACTTTACCTCCTAATTTTTGCAACTGTTTAATTGCTGATAGAATTTTATTTTCGACTTTCTCATCGATTCCGCTAATAAAATATTCTTCGGGAATACCAATTTTTAACCCTTCAATACTTTTTTCGAGATAATGAGTGTATTTTGGTACATCTTTTGGTACCGTCGTCGCGTCATAAGAATCTTTACCAGCAGTTATCTCTAAAGTCAAAGCATTATCATAAACCGTTTTTGTCAAATGTCCAACGGTATCAAATGAAGAAGCCATGGCAATAATTCCATAACGAGAAACTCTTCCATAAGTAGGTTTTATCCCAACTAAATTACAATAAGCTGCCGGTAATCTAACCGAACTTCCTGTATCGGTACCTGTAGCCATAAAACACTCTCCCGAGGCAACGGCCGCTCCTGAACCACTACTAGAACCTCCAGGAACTCTCTCTAAATTATACGGATTTCTGGTTGGTCCATGGTCAGAATTTTCACCTGAAGATCCATGACCCCAAGCATCTTCGTTTGTTTTACCAACAATGATCGCTCCAGCATTTTTTAATTTTTTTACTACTGTGGCATCAAAAGGAGGAATATATTTATTGATAATAATTGAACCGGCGGTTGTTTTCAAATCCTTGGTCGAAAAAAGATCTTTGATCGCAATCGGTATACCTAAAAGCGGTTTTTTTTCGAAGATACCTTCGCCAAACTTTTTAAAATATAAATCACAGTTGTTTGCTTGATCGATCGCCCCATTTTCATTGATAGTAATAAAAGCGTTTAATTTTTTTTCAACTTTCTTTATTTTATCTAAACAAGCTTTTACTAATTGATTCGAACTAAACTTTTTTTTCTTTAATCCTAACGTTGCCTCTTTTATGGTTAAATTAGATAGATTCATGACTAAAATTTGCTAAAAAATTGATTTTACTTTAAAAAAATCATTATTTTTGGATTTTGAGTTCTTTAAAGTCTCTTCTAACGAAAGTATTCGTATAGAATTAATTTCATCATCAACGTTTTCGTTCACTAGTTCCGTAATTTGGCTCACTGGTTCAACATTATCTGTATTTACTTCATTAAGTTTACTAAAATAATCTACGATGGCTGAAAGTTGTTTTTGAAACTTTTGCACTTCATTTTCTGTTAGACGTAGTTTTGCTAATTTAGCTAGATGAAGGATCTCTTGTCTTGAGAGAATAATTTTCTTACTCTTCTTTTTCATATTAGAATTATAGTCTAATTAAATATTCTTTAAGTACCTATCTGTTTCCCAATCGGTGACTGCAATACGAAACTTATCCCACTCTTTTTTCTTCGCTTCGATATACCTTTTCCAAGTATGTTCGCCGAAGACTTCACGAACGACTTTACCTTTTTCAATTTCACCAATTGCTTCATCCAAGCTGGCTGGTAGTTTGCTAATATAAAATTTTTTTAATTTTTCGTCATCAAATTCAAATAAATTTTCTTCAACAGGTTTAGGCGCCTTGAGTCCCTTCTTTATTCCTTCAAGACCAGTTTTTAATAAAACAGCAAAAGTAAGGTATGGATTGCTGGATGGATCCGGGCATCGGATTTCTAATCTAATCGATTTACTTTCGAGGCCTTTTGATACTTGCGGTACTCTAATAAGGGCTGATCGGTTTATTCTTCCCCAGCAAGCATAAACCGGTGCTTCATAGCCTGGCGTCAATCTTTTATATGAATTAACTGTAGGAGCAAATACGCCCGCTATTTCTCGCACGTATTTTAACTGTCCTGCTAAAAACTGATAAGCTGTCTTTGATAAATTATATTTATCTCTTGAGTCGTAAAATGAATTTTTTTTATTTTTCCAAAGACTTTGGTGTGTATGCATACCGTTCCCATTTATACCAAAGAAAGGCTTTGCCATAAAGGTAGCGTGAAAATTATGTTTAAACGCAATGAACTTTGTCGCCATCTTTAAAGTAATGGTATTATCGGCGGTTTTAAGAGCATTACCATACTTAATATCTATCTCATGTTGCCTATCAGCCACTTCATGAGTACTTGTCTCTATATCAATTCTCATCATTTTTAAACCTTCCATAATTTCTCGTTTTATAGTGTAAGCTTGATCCATAATTAAATTAAAATAAAATCCATTTCCTTGAGAGTAGTTCAAAATATTCCCCCGTTCGTCTTTAGGGAAAAGAAAAAATTCACATTCTGGGCCGGTAAAATACTCAAATCCTAATGAGTTTGCTTCATGCAGAACTTTTTTTAAGATATAACGAGGATCACCTTCAAAAGGTTGATGATTCGGCTTATAGACGTCGCATATTAAACGGGCTACTTTCCCGCCTTCCAGATGATCTCTCCAGGGCAAAATAGCATAAGTATCAGGATCAGGCTTTAGATACATATCTGATTCGTGAATTCTGGCAAATCCTTCAACTGAAGATCCGTCGATCCAAACACCAAAAGTTAACGCATCTTTTAAATTGTATACCGGAATTGTCGAACTTTTAATGTTTCCTAAAAAATCGCTAAACTGAAGATCGATGAAAGCAATTTTATCCTTTTTTGCTATTGATAGAATCTCATTTATTTTCTCTTTGGCCATATTTTTAAAAAAATTTTTAAAAAATAACCATTGGAGACATATTAACAAAATAATATAATTTATCAACCCTATCCTATTATCTTCAGATATTTCTGATTATATTCTTGACGGCCAACCTCAAAAAAACCAAACTCTTTTCGATCTGGAAGTAAATTTACCGCGTAATCGCCATACTTCCTTTTGTAGGCTGTTTTTAAAGCCTGATTAATAATTTTTTTAATCGTTGATTTCGGTTTCTTTATTTCCACGGAGATTGATTTTATTAAATTTTGACATTTCTCAGTATATAGCTGACTAAATGACCCGTTGTAATCAAATCCTTCGCTGATAAATCGGCCTATTATATATTCAATGTAAATATATTTTAAACCCAGTTGGTCGTGGGCATAGCTTTCTTTAGTTACATTTAAACCGTCTCCGGGATCGGCGGATAAAATCGGTTCGGGAGCGCCCAAATACTCTCCGAGGTCATAAACCTCCGTCTTGGTCACCTCTTGGATAATTTTAACATCTCCTTCATCACCATGCCTGGTCCAAAACCCCATCCATTTTTCCGAAAGATCATCAGAATCAAGATAGATATAGTTATTTAACAAAGCCGTTTGGTATAAACTAATCATCCGTATCCGAGCTTTAATATTTCCCTGAGCAATCTTTTCTTTTGGATGATTTTTAGGAATCGATTCTAAAAGTGGCGAGTTGAGATACCACCGATTTAAGTCAAGAATTTCCAATTTGAACGCAAATTTTTTCGCCAGACTTTTGGCTTTTTTTAAATCTTCCTCTTCGCTTTGACAGTCCAGGTAATAATATTTAAAACTCGATCGATAACCATGATTGTTTAACCGATCAATTGATTTTTTTCCGATAATCGCCACTAGCGCCGAGTCAATTCCGCCAGAAATGCCGGTTGTTATTCCTTTAAGATTATTTTTCTTAATATATTTTCCAAGTTTATCAACAGCCAGATTAACAAATTTTTTGCACTGACTTTTATTAAGTATTTTCATAAAAAAAACTAAATACTAAATACTATAACTATCGGCGTCTGCTCATCTGCTTGTCCCATTGGATTATCTTTAAAAATATCTTCGATTATTTCATTAGAAATGTTTGTTGAATTACCTAGAACTTTTTGACCCAGATCATTGGCGTCGATAATAGCAACACCCAAGAAATTTTGAACTTTGAACTTTGAATTTTGGACTTGCTCCGCAATTTTTTTGGCGACTAATTGCGGATCCTTCGGTCCCAGTTTAGCAGAAACATTTGAAGGATAAAGCGAATATTCTGTCGGCCCATCAATCGATCTTACCGTTTCGCCGGCAATCCGATAAAACACACCCTTTATACCCAAAGGCTTGGTAATTCCTGCGATTATCGCTGCCACTATCACCCAAATCACCCCAATTTCCCTAATCGCCAGTTGCATCGTCCAAGGACTGCCCAAACCGATTCCATATGGAGTTTTTGTAACGTATTTAGACAGTAATTTTGCCCAAAAATTCGGTTTAATCTCCCAAAGAAAGTATGATCGACCTTGAGCAATTGCCACAATTTTTTCCGAGATAATCAAAAACCATTTTTTATTGTTACATTGTCTCATTGTTTCATTGTTATTAGCAATGTAACCATGTAACAAAGTAACAATTTCGTCTGAAATGTTATCTCCTTTTTTAAAAACTTCCGTTTTTACCGGATATCTTAAATATTTTTTTCCTTCAACCTCAACCTCCAGTTTCTTTCCCTCATTTGCCTCCCCAAATATGTTAATCTTTGAATGTGTTAATTTTTTAATTGGTTTTGAATCAAAGAATATCCTCAACCATAGCTCTAGATTTAACATCCTCCAAAACACCATCGTATCATCAACTTTCCCTTCAATAAATGATTGAAAAGCTTTTAAAACCTCTGGTTGATTAAAATACTTTCTTTTAACAAAACTTTCAGACAAAAATATCTGATAAATTTTATTTTTCATTCTCATAAACCACTGGTATTCTGGTGTAGTAAAACCAATTTTATTTCTTCTCTTTAAAATCAGTTCGGGAAGCAATTGTTTCATTGATTGACGCAATATATTTTTATTCCATCCCAGATTGATAATTGCATTATCACTTAAATTAAATAAATATCGCAACAAATTAAAATCTAAAAAAGGCACGCGTCCTTCGATCGAATATCTCATCGAGTTGCGATCTTCGTAGCGTAACAAAGAAGGCAGGCTGTTATAAAAGATATCCTCAATTAACCGTTTTTTTAAATTATCGTCAATTGTAAGGAATTTTTCTTCTTTAAATTGATTAAAAAATTTTTCATTAAGCAGATCGTTTGCATTAATTTCTTTTTTAAAGCCAAAAACTTTAACTAAATGTTTAATTAAAGTCGTTGCTAAAATATCGTAAGACAAAAATAGTTCCTTTATTAACTTAAAATATTTTTTTTCTTTTGCCAGTTGGCGAAAATACACAAAATAATAGGGTAGATATCCCGCCATCATCTCATCAGCTCCTTGGCCATCCAAAAGAACGGTGACGTGTTTTGAAGCTTCCTGCATTACTTTATACTGGGCGTATGGACCGGTACTTATCGTTGGTTCTTCCTGAGTTTTAATAAATTCTTTAACTTCATTAAAAAATTCTTCAGGCTTAGGTTTCACTTTATGACTTTCTAACTTTATAGACTCTAAAACTTCATTAACATATCTTTCTTCATCATTGCTTCCCTCCGGAAATACGGCGGAAAATGTTTGCTGAATTTTTCCAACCGAGCGGGATTCTTTAACCTTTTCCTTAAGTAATTTATTAACCGCCGAAACAACCGTTGAAGAATCAAGACCACCCGATAAACAAGTACCAACAGGAACTTCGGAAATTAATCGCAAGCGAATCGCTTCAATTAACTTTTTTCTAAATTTCTCAACATCCCGATTTCCTAATTTCTTAGTTTTTCTTATCTTGATTAGATCCTCTCTAAGTTTTGTAAAACTTTGAAATTTGAACTTTGAACTTTGAACTATCATCATCTCTCCTGGCATCAACCGATATATCCCATTAAAAAAAGTTTCTTTTTGATCGTCGTGAACGCGATATCTCAAATAACGATAGATAGTTTTGTCATTTGGTTTTTTTTTAATTAATCCTGATTCAAGGATGGGTTTAATTTCTGAAGAAAATATTAATTTATGGGAGTCGAAAACATCCGTTTCGAACGACTTGGGATGCCCGCGTCTGGCGCGGGGGAACCCACTGGAGTGAGAAATCTGCTGTCGAGACTCGCTAAATAATGAGAAATATAACGGTTTTATCCCAAAATGATCTCTAGCCAACACCAACTTATCATTTTTTATATCATAAAGAGCGATGGCAAACATGCCGTTAAAACGATCAAAACAATTATCTTTCCATTGCTCATAACTATGGACGATTACCTCAGTGTCGGATTCAGTCTTAAATAGATGGCCATATCTTTCTAATTCCTTTCTTAACTGCCAAAAATTATATATCTCCCCGTTATAAACGACAACATTCGACCTATCTTCATTAAAAATCGGCTGGTCCCCTCGTTTAATATCAATAGTCGCTAAACGCCGATTAAGAAGACTAACCTTGTCACTAAGATAATCACCCTCGCCGTCTGGTCCACGATGGGCTAGTTGCTTGGAAATCTTTTTTATTAAATTGTCATTTCTAAAACCATAGAAACCAGCAATTCCGCACATGTTATAAAATTATATTGATTAACAATATTTTATTTAAAAATTAAATTATTAAAAATTCAGTAAAAATTGAAAATTAAAAACCAAAAATTACATTGATCTTAGTATCCTTATTCGCTCTTCAACCGGTGGATGAGTATTAAAAAGATTAATTATCCATGAAGTGGTTCTATTTTTTTTAAAAGGATTGCTGATAAAAAGATGGGCGGTGGCGGAACTGACATTTCGTAGTGGATATGGATTAGCTGAAATTTTTTCTAAGGCTTCGGCTAAACCTTCAGGATAGCGCGTTAAAAGAGCGCTACTGGAGTCGGCTAGAAACTCCCGCTGTCTAGAGATAGCTAATTGAATTAATGTCGCTACGAGCGGACCAACTATTAAAAGCAAAATAAAAAAGACAATCATTAACGGATTTCGATCCTCCTGATCTCGATTCTCTCTGGAAAAACCACCCCACCAAATATTCCTCATTATCCAGTCGGAAACAATAGCTATCATTCCCACTAATGTCGCGACAACCGAGGAAATCAAGATATCATAATTTTTGACATGAGATAGCTCATGACCAACGACTCCTTCAAGTTCGCGTCGATTAAGCATTTCCAGTAAACCGGTAGTAGCACAGACGACGGCATGTTTATTGTCACGACCCGTAGCAAGAGCATTAGGAGATTGATCTTCAATTACATATAGTTTCGGCATTGGCAGACCGGCGGCTATCGCCAAATTTTCCGTCGTCGTATAAAAATCAAAGTATTCTTTTTTATCACCTGGCTTAGCATTTAGACTAAATAAAATTATTTTATCGGAAAAAAAATACGAGGTAAATCCCGAGGCAATGGAAAATAATAATCCAAAAGCAAAATACGTAGTCGGCGACTCGAAAAAATTTCCTAACAGATAAAAAAAACCACTAATGACTACAAAAAAAATAAAAAATATGAAAAAAGTTCGCCGCTTATTTTTGCTTACCTGATCATAAACTGTCATATCTATTCAAATTTTACCTCAACTTTTTTTCTTTCCTCTTCTCCAGCCTCAAAAAATTGCTCCTCCCCAAAACGAAACATATTAGCAATTAAATTAGAAGGAAAGACCTTAACTTTAGTATTATACTCCAAAACATTGCTGTTATAAAATTGTCTTGAATAAGCAATTTTGTCCTCAGTATCCTCTAACTGTCGCTGTAAATCTAGAAAATTTTCATTAGCTTTAAGTTGAGGATAAGCTTCGGCCACGGCAAACATTGTTTTTAAAGCTGAACTTAGCTGATTATTAGCTTCTGCTTTTTCTTGAGGTGATTCGGCCTTCAATAAAGCCGCCCTTGCTTTAGTAACATTTTCGAAGACAGTTTTTTCGTGTTTAGCATAACCTTTTACAGTTTCAACCAAGTTGGGTATTAGATCAGCTCTCCTTTTAAGTTGAACATCAATTCCCGACAGTGCTTCTTTTATTCTTGTTTTTAAGACAATGAAAGCGTTATAACTACCGATAAAATAAAGTACGACTAAAAACAAAACACCGATTATTAGTAAACTGATATTCATTTAAATCACCTCCCACTCAGAATATAACTATTAATCAAAAAAATCTAGAATAATCATAACCAAGTTTTTTAATGAAGTCAATCACTTTTACGAAAGTAGTATATATAAACAATAAAGAGAAAAATAGATATAAAAAACGATTACAAGAGTATTAAATTCATCATTTGATAAAGTAATCTGAACGATCAAAAAATTAGAGTTAAATAAATTTAACAAGCTAGATTGAAACGATAGTAGACGATATATTTAAAAAATTAGAGTGTTATACCAAATTGTAGGAAGACGCATTCAATTGGGCTTGAAAAAAAAAATTTATCTGTTAATATTATAGAAAATTTTTATAAGATAGAATATCGAAAGAGGAGGTGAATTAAATATCAAAAAAAAATATTCTAATAATTACAAAGAAATAATTTCAACTAAAGTTAAAAAGAATTTTATGTATTTTATTTTAGGCTTAGTTATCATCCTTATTATTATTTTTTCTGGAATTTTTTCTTTTTCGAAAAAAGAAATTATTTCGTCTAGTAAAAATAATAAATCATCCAGTAAAACCCCTAGTAAAATAAATGTGGCTATTTATATCACGCAGAAAGGTGATTATCTTTGGAAAATCGCTGAGGAAGCTTATGGGTCTGGTTATAACGCCTACGACATTGCTATTGCTAATAAAATTTCTAATCCTAACCTGATTTTTAGTGGAACCAAATTAGTATTACCAAATGTTACTCCAAAGGCTTTGACTAAAGGAGAAATCGATCAAAGATCAACCACTCAAGTAACTCAAACCAATAGTAAATATATTGTCAAGGCTGGAGACTACCTTTGGAAAATTGCTCTGGAAAGTTATGGAGATGGCTTTGCTTGGGTAAAAATAGCTAAAATTAATAACCTAAACAATCCCAATATTATTGAACCAGGTCAAGTTTTAATCATTCCAAGGTAAATAAAAATAAAAAAAATTTGTCATAAGGTTTCTTCGTCATTGGCTTCAACCAACTTGTCTCTGATTTTTTGTTGAGTTTCATCAAGTCTTGGTAAAAGAGACTCAATTACGTGAAAATAACGGGCAGGATTATGGATGAGATAGAGATATTTGCGTCGCTCATCGAATCGATCGTATAACTCAATCGTCCCATAATTAAGAATACGTCCAAATAAATTTTGCTGAAGACCAATCGAACTGATATGCGATAACGTATAGTGATCTTCATGACGAAAAATAAAACCGGATCGATGAATTATCTTTGATGCCGAAATTTCATAGTATTCATTCAGCCAATGAAAAATGACGAAAAAAGAAAAATAACATTTAATCAAGACACAGAGTAAAAAAACAGTAATAAATAAGGTTACCGGAACACCCTCGAACGCGCGAACGGTTAGAGTTTTGAAAAAAGGCAGAGATAAAAAAACAATTAGTAAACTAAAAAATACTTCAATAATAATTAATTTTATAATCAGAAAAGAAATACTTTGCCTAACATTTATATGAGTTACCGAAATCAACTTTTGCTCAGCCATAACCTCATTATTAATAGTAACAACTATTAAAATATATCATAATCAATTAAATCAAACAAATAAATAAAAACCGGAAAATGGTGATAATGGTATAATTATGTAATTTGCGGCAGTAGTTCAGTGGTAGAATGTCTCCTTCCCAAGGAGAAGGTCGCCGGTTCAAATCCGGTCTGCCGCTCTAATTGCCGGTGTAGCTTTAACGGTAGAGCAACCCCTTCGTAAGGGGAAGGTTGGAGGTTCGATTCCTCTCACCGGCTCTGGAAAAAAACTATGAAACGTTTAGAAACTCACCAGAAACGGGTTTTGAGTCGTAATTTAGTACTTATCTCTCTTATTTTTTTAATCGTACTTTTTTTTATATTAACTACTGGTATTAAGTTTTTACTTAACGCGGCCGTCTTTGTTTCTCAACTGACTAACAAAAACAAACCTCAAATTACACTTACCCAAAAAAGTAATTTTTTCGGCGATATTGATATAAACGATATTCCCTCTGCTACCAACTCTTCTTCTATTATTATTTCTGGTCGACTGGTTAATTATGATTTAGTTGATTTCTATTTAAATAGCAAAAAGATTAAAGAAGTTGAGGCCATTGATAACTTCGAACAGCAGATCGATGATCTTATAAACGGCAATAATGAAATCTACCTAGTTGCGAAATCAAAGAATAATTCTTCTACTAAGAAAACTACTACTTATCAAGTAATCGTCAAAAAAGAAAAACCCAATCTCGAAATCACTCAACCAAAAGATGGCGAAACTATTTCGACTGAAGAAGTTAAAATTATTGGAAAAACGGATAAGGAAGTAATCATCGATGTCAATAATTTTCCTGTTGTTGTCAACGCTCTAGGTGAATTCCAAACCTCAGTTAAACTCAACCCGGGCGAGAATAAAATCAACATCTCCGCTCAAGATATCGCTGGCAACATGGAAACAAAAACGCTTACTCTTGTTTATGAGAAAGACTAACCAGCATAAGAGTAAAAAATAATACGAAAGGGTGAAGTAATACATTATCTGCCAAAGAAAATAGGCTTATATATAAAAAAACATATCTAGTCAGTTCCGTCAGCCAAAAAAGCGTTATAAACCCCTTTAAAAAAACCAGTAATCCGATTAGGCCTGTGCAAACTAAGATAATTATAAAACTTGAGTGAAATGAAGCGCCGGCATGACTAACGGCTAGATTTTTATAATCGAATATATTTAAACGTTCTTTGATATAACGGATACGATTATAACCTATGCCAATTAGTGGTGACTTCTCCCAGATTTTTTCTGCCAATCGGTAGTCATCAATCCGTGAATTAACCGAGAAAATTCTTCCTAGATTAACACCTTCTCCTTGTGGTTTAGGAATTATAACGACAAGAAAAGTTATTAAAATAAAGGTTAAAATTACTGTCTTGTACCATTTTTTCTTCAACAAAATTAAAAGTAAAGTAACCGTAAAAGCAACGTAACCTATTCTCGAGAAGGTTAAGAAAATAAAAATAAAATAACAAGCTAATAGGACGTAATTGAACAAATTCTTTCTTTTAAAAAATAGATAAAAAAAGGCCAATCCATAGATGGCCGCCGCCACATAAGGGTCTAAATAACTACCAAAAATCCGGTAAAGGTGTGGGTCCCACCCAAGATAGAGCAAATTTCTTAAGTCTTTATATAGGAAATACTGTATAAACGAAATAATGACGGTTATTGAGAAAAATAGCATTAGTGCATTGGTAAAAACTCGGCTGGTTAATTTCTCTTTTTTTAAAAAGTAAGTTAAGTAAAAAAATGCTAAAAAATAAAAAAAAAGTCTTGCTTGATAAAGTAAGGCAATATAATTTTCCAATCTTGTGAAATCACCAATCTTATAAAAAAAACTCATAATGCAATAGAAAAAAAACCAAAAAATGTATTTATTTTTGTAAAAGGCTATGGTCAACGGTTTTATTTTATACTTGACCATTAAAAGAAATAGAATTACCAACATCATCATTTCATAAAGATACCCGTTAACCTGTTGATGGTAGAAGGAAACTCTCGCTAACTGACCTAAAGAGAATAAAAAAAACAGTGGATAAAATAAAAAACTAACGATTTTTTTTATTTTCATATAGTTGGAAAAGCTTTGCTCTAACTAAAAAGGAATGCAAACTCATTAAAAAAGCATAGGTGAAGCCCGGAACCTCGTCTAAAAAACCACCATATATAAAGTATGTGAGAATAAATTTGGAAAAAGGAAGCAGTATTGCTTCGCCAAGACAAAACTTCTTTCCGGATTGATAAAGTTCTTCGGCTCGGAGACTGCTATAAAAGTTAATGTCCTCAATAAATTCTTTTAAAGTGGGATGCGGGTAATGGTTAATAAAATTAGTTAATTTCGTAACAAAGCCAATCGTTTTAAACTCTTCATGAACATTACCTACCCAATAACCAGAGTTTCTTTTTACCAATCTAATAACTCCTCGGGCGCGAGCTTTTCTAATTTCTCCGAACTTTAATTCTCTCCCCCAAAAAAAGTCGCGTCGTTTAATGTAGTAAGCAGTATAGTCTTTCGTTTCTGGGTCGGAACTCAACAATTGTTTTATTTCTTTTTTTAATTCATCAGGGATTGTTTCATCAGCGTCGACAAACAATATCCAGTCACCGTTTGTCTTCTCCATCCCAAAATTCCTCTGACTGGAGAAATTGCCATTTAACCTCCGCTGTAAAACTTTATATACTTTCTGGGCATTAAGAACTTTATGGGCTATTTCTACCGTCTTATCTTCTGAAAAATCGTCTACGATCACTATTTCGTCGCAGAAATCTACTGTTTTTAAACAACGTTCGATATTAGTTTCTTCATTTTTAGTCAATATTACGGCCGATATTTTCATATATTTTTCCAATTTTCCAAGTGGTTTTTCTAACGTCAAAATATTTTTCCGCTCTCTTTCTACCAATTTTACCAAGTTTTAATCGCAAATCTCTATTCTCGATTAAAAGTTTGATGGAATTCGCCAACTGATTAACATCGCTTTCTTTAATTAATAGACCGGCCTCGCCGACTAATTCAGCAATGGCTCCAGTATTATAGGCAACTATTGGTAATCCTGATGCCATTGCCTCCACCAAAACCATACCGTACTGTTCTTCCCAGGTTTTTGTTGTTTTTGAAGGAAGAACAAAAATATCCGCCTCTTGATAAACTTTTGGCATTTCGCGATAATTAATATTTCCTTTAATAACTTTAACTTTTAACTTGTACTTTTGACTTTTGAACTTTGACTTTTCAATTTGTTTAATAGCTTCCTGTAAATCTGGTAATCCTTTCTCCTTAACTAATCTTCCGACAAACAGGATTTTAATATTTTTGATTTTTAATTTGTCACTTTGATCTTTGACTTTTGAATTTTGACTTTTAAAACGATTAATATCTACGCCCAGTTTTATCACCTCAATTTTATTTTCGCCAATCCCCTCTTTAATCAAACAATCCTTGGCTCTGTTTGTATGGCATATAAATAAATCGGTCTGAGATTGGGTAAATTCCTTAATAAACTTCTTCTGTTTAATGGTTTCATTGTTAAAAGGAATCGTTTCCCATGAGGTAGAAATTAATTTTTTTATCAAACCTCTCTTTCTGAGGTTGGCTAGTTGAAATGAATAATAATAATGAGAATCAGCCGTTTGAAAGATGTCGAATTTATTCGCAAATTTTTCAAGACCAAAAAGAATTTGAGAGTCACCCAATAATCTATTACTAATAAATTTAAGCGGTTTACTTAAAAAAGGGACATTCTGTAAATCAGCCAGTGAAGGTAATTTAATGACGGGAAACGGAAATTGATCGTCAAGCGGCTTTAGTGAAGAAATCGCCGTCAATTTAATATTATTTTTGTTAAAAATGTAATTTTGACCTTCAAAATTATTGAGATATCTTCCACGAACTAATGCAACTTTAATCATAGAAATTTTAGCAATTTATTAACATATTTTTTCCAGGAAAACTTGATTCTGATTTCCTTTACATTAACTGGTTTTAATCTTCCTTGGATTGCATTATCCAGAAGTGTTGGTAGTTCATTTTGATCTTTCACTATATTTACGTATGGTTCCAGTTCTGGAATAATTGCTGATTGTAATCCAATAACTGGGCAGCCTTGCGCAAGGGCCTCAAGCACTGGCAAATTAAAACTTTCATATAAAGATGTGGTTATCAGTGCGGTTGTTTTTTGATAAAGTGACTTTAGTTTTGTCCGCGAAACATTATTGACGACAATAAATTTGTATTTACTTTTTGGTAATATTTTATGATTTTTGATCGGATGATCCATTCCCACAGCCAGAAAAAATTTGTTTCGGGCTTCGAGTTTCGGGCTTCGAGCTTCAGAACCGTTTATCATATCAAAAGGTATACCAAAAGGGTTGACGACTATTTTCGCTTCAATATTTTGGTAGACTAAAACCAATTCTTTTTTCACTTTTTCTGAACTGACAATAATTTTCTCTGAACGACTCGCCATTTGATCAAGCTGCCATTTCAGCTGACTATATGAATCGCGATAAAGATGGGGATAGAAGTAAAAAGACAATCCGTGAGAAAAGGAAATAATCTTTGATTTGGTGAAAAAAGGAATCGATTGATTTAACGCAAAAAAATAATCTTTTTTTTTAATTAGTTCTTCGACTGAAGTTCTTATAGATGACCAAAATATTTTTGGCTGAATGTTTTGATAAATAAATCGCTTGCTTTCTTTTATTGGAAAGGGGCTCTGACAGAATGAATAAAAATAATAGCTATTTTTTTTGTCATAAGCTTGGACGGCTTTAATTAAATTCTCGGTAACAATATAGTTACCGAACGTCGTGGTAGAACAAAGACTGGCAATATCAATGGCGATTTTCATAGCTCATTAACTTTTTTCTAGCAAAATACCAAATCAACGCGAAATTTATTACTTCGCTGATAACGGTAATGTAAGCTGAAGCTATGTAAGAATACGTTGGAATATAAATAAGATTAAGAATAATGTTAATAATCGACTGTATTAGCAAAATAAAAATCACAGTCCGGGCCAGATCGAATACATAAAGTATGTTATAAAAAATTGAGGAAACTAAAATAAATGGCAGAGAGAAGGTGACAATACGCGCGGTAATGATCCCACCGCTGTAAGTCTTTTTTAATATTAGTGGTAATAACATCGGCGCTAGAAAATAAAAGGCAATGACAATTGAAACTCCCACAAAAGCTAACATTAAAAAGTCTTTGAATATTTTCCTGCGTAATAGATTTAGGTCTTTTTTAATCCGACTCATAATCGGTAAAACAGTGATGTTATAACTGGCCGCTAAAAGCATGAACGCATCTAGGAACTTGTATCCTGAATTATAGATACCGACTTCCCTCTCACTCTTGAGAAACTTTAGTAGAAAAACATCAATTTTGAAATAAAAACCGGATAAAAAACCGATCAAAATAAAGAGGTAGGATTTGCTGATGACCTTTTTCCAGTTTACTAAATCGACACAAATCCGTAATTTAGCTACTTCATTTTTCACGAGAATAAAATTAATAAGCGTATAGAAAATAAAAAGACAAAAGATGATTAAAAAAATCGTCAGTAAACTTTTTTTTATCAATAATCCAATGATGATTAGAGCAACAAATAGAAAATTAAAGATAAGAGAAACGATTGAGGAGTTGATAATTTTTTCTTTAATTGAGTTAATAATCAAATAACTGCCAGACCAAATTCCCGAGATAATGGTCATTGAGGTCAAAAAAATATAGAGAATTATTTCCTTTTGGGACTTAAAAAATAAAAAAGCGGACAGATTAACCATCAAAAAAACCAGCGTGGCAATAAAAAAACGCAGAGAAATTAGCGTATTAATCATTTTCTCTCTGTTTTTTGGTAAATAAACCAAACCATAGGTGGTTGTCCCTAGGTCGACAAACGGATTAAATAGGGCAATGAAAGCCCAAACTATGGTATAGATTCCATATTTTTCCGGGCTTAAATTTTTTACCAAAAAAATAAATAGAAAGAAATGAAAAAATTTATTAAGGATTGATGATAAATTTAAGCTAAAGAAGTTAGTTATAAATCGACTTTGCAAAAACACATTCTTAAGAAGTGGCAAATATTCAATCGCGGTTTTTGGCAAACGGACAATTTCATAAATTTTTTGAATATTGTTGCTATTTCTCCAAAAAAACCTCCAACGATTTTTAGCCAAAAAATAGCCTTTTCTAGGATTGTTTTCGGAAAGCTCAAAATGCTGGTAACAGCTCTGACTGTCTATTCCAATTTTAAATCCTGCTTTCTTGGCCCGGAGACAGTAATCGGTCTCATCATAGTAAAAAAAATAGCTCTCATCCCAAAAACCAATTCTCTCCACCACCGCCCGTTTAATGAACATCAATGAGCCGGAAACAAAATCCGCCGATTGATATCTTTTTTTGGGTTTCTGTTCAATCATGCCTCCGCTCAATCTCCATCTGTCTATCTCACCACCATAATAAGTTTTGCTACATTGATTAACAGTAAATCCGAAGATATTGTATTTTTTTAGACCTTCAATAATTACTTTCTTTGTCAAACCAGAAATAGATATGTCTGCATTAAAAACAACAAACAGCTCCCCGTCTTCTTCAAGACCCTTTTTAATTCCCTGATTAACTCCATACGCATATCCGCGGTTATTTTTTATTCCATCGTTGACGTATATTTTATAATCATCAAAACCAAGAGCTTTGATTTCTTTTGAAACCCGATTTACTTCCTTTTTTTCTTCCTCTTTGTATATGTTTGTAACAAAAATTACTTTCATAATATTTATTATGGAAACGAGAGTGACAAATTTATTCGTAATAAATTTTGTTACCGAGTTTTCATAAGAACACCATTAAAAAATAACTTAAGAACTCCATATAAGCAAACCCAATATCTAACGGTATCCGAAACAACCCATCTTTATAACCCTTGTCTTTAATGAATCTTGCCCAAAACATATGCAACGGATATAAGAATATTTTTTTTAGTGAAGTTGATTCTCCTTTTCGGACTTTTTCCTTCGCGTTGCGGACACCATAGTCGGTAAATTTTTTATACATCTGGCTAATCGAACGATATGAATGATGATAAATTTTATTTTTTAAAGTTTCAATTTTTTTTGATGGCATTTCAAACCTTTCATTTACTAACCCAGGTTTTATAATGACTTTATCTTTTTTAAACAGAACCAGCTTTTTGTAGCTTTCCCCACCGTGTTTTAATCCACGCCCCAAATAATGATTCTGAAATGGAATAAAAAAACCTTCATATTTAACAATGTAACAATGTAACAATGTAACAATTTCTCTTTTAAGTTTCTCCGAAACTACTTCATCCGAATCTAAAACCAACACCCAATTATTGGAGCATTTTTGCAATCCAAACATTCTCTGTTTACCTAGATCATCTTCTCGATTCTCAAAAATTTTTAATTTTAAATTGGAACTTTTAACTTTTAACTTTAAACTTTTAACTTTCTTAATTGTATTATCCGTCGAACAATCATCGATGATAACAATTTCATCTACCCACTTGATAACTGAGAGCAAACTTTTTTCAATCGTATCTTGACCGTTTTTAGTAATCATTAGCAATGAGAGATTATTTTCCATCGTTATTATTATACCTTTTAGCAACCAGAAAGATTAAACCACCGTAGCCTAATCGCCAGATAATTTGACGAAATAGAAAATAAATCGGTATAAATAGAGTTAAGAAAACTCCTTTAGATAACTTCTTAAGTAGTTTATTTTTAATGCCAACAAAATTACCGTCAAGATTTTTTTTGAAATCATGAAAATCTTCATAAGTCATAAGAAAAACTGTTTGAAAACCTGATGTTTCTAAAATATTTTTTATCGACCTGATAGAAAAGAGGAGTTTATGATCTTGAGGCATCCACCAAGACCAATTACGGCAAATTTTAGCCATTAAACTTTTATAATTTGGTGTTTGAATCATAAGATATCCTCTTTTTTTAAGAATTTTTTTAGTTCTTAAAAGATTTCTTACTGGATTTTGAAAGTGTTCTATAACGTCCACCATTAGAACCAGATCGAATTTTTGTTTTGACAAAAAATGTTCATAATCAGTCTTATGAAGAGTTATGTTCTTATCCAAAAGATATTTTGGTTTAACTAACGGTTCGACTAAATTAATCTGAAACCTTCCTAATTTATTGAGAATTGAAGAAAGATGGCCAAATCCAGCGCCAATGTCAAGCAATTCGCCTTTTTTTTTATATCTGACTATAATTTTTGCTATTTTTTTTAACCTTTTTTCTAATCTTTTTTCCTCTGCTTGATATTCCTTAAACGAATACCACTGTTTATTCTCTTTGATTGATTCTCTGTCATTCTTCAAGATTGCTGCATAGCAACTATCGCATTGGTAAACACTAATATCATTAATTACTTTAATTAAATGTTTAATTGAAGTTTCACAAATTGGACATTTCATATATTTAAAAAAATATCTTGCTTTAACAATCTAAAATTTCATTTTTGTAGCATATAGTCCGTTGTTCTTACCTGATTTTCTTCTAATAATTGTTTAATGTTATCTTGTCAAATATGTAAAAACAAGCAGATTATTTTTTTTTCAAAGATAAATAGTTTCAACTATTTCCGCTGTGATAATTGTCGAACATTATTTGTTTATCCTCAGCCGTTGAAAAAAATTTTAAATAATTACTATAAGAAAAATTTTAGTTTCAACGCCGGATACCAAAATGAGAATAGAACTCGAGAACAGGCCAAAAAAATAATTGGAACTCTTATAAAACTTAATCCAAAAGGTAAAACCCTGCTCGACATCGGCAGTGGTTACGGATACTTCTTAGAAGAAGCTTATAAGATAAAGCTTCTAGTTTGCGGCATTGAACCATCAGAACGATTGTATCAACTTACTTCAACCTGCCTCGCCGGCAGGCAGGTTGAACATTTAATTAAAGTTTTTAATACAAATTTTGAAAACTATTATCAAAATAATAAAAATAAAAGGTTTGACTTTATTACTTTAAATCACATAATTGAGCATTTAGAAAATCCGTGCGATGCCATTGAGAAAATTTCTACCTTACTTAACAAAAGTGGAATTCTATATATCGAAACCCCAAATTTAAATAGTCATCTTTTCAACGCCGAACAGAAAAATTACACTTTTCTAACTCCACCGGAGCACCTGTGGATATTTTCACAAAAAAGCATACAACAAATTGTTAATAATATTTCTACCTTGAAAATTATTAAGTCGTCAACATATAGTTATCCCGAACACCTGATGGGAATTACTAAGAAAAAGTTCCAAATCTTAAATATAAAATCTCAAATAAATCCAAAAGACAGAAAAATAAACAAAAATGCTTTATGTTTTAATTTAAAATTATTACTAAAAAAATTAAAGTACCTTCTTCTCGATAAGCTAATTGCGCCTTCTCTTACACCTATTTTAAACCTGGGTGGATATGGCAGTATTTTAGAGCATTACATTAAGAAAAAGTGACAAAATTGTAGCGTATAGTCCGTTGACTAATATGAGTTCATAAAGTTATAAAGTTTATAAAGTTCATCAAAAATATATGAACAAGTACATGTCAAAAATTATAGTTTTGTTATTTTTATTATTCTCTTTCCTTATTCCACGAAAAATTTTTGCGGGACAATGGATCAAATATGACCAAAATCCAATTCTTTCCTCATCCAATAGCTGGGATAACAATGTAGCCTCTCCAACCGTAATCAAAGATGAAGGAAAACTGAAAATGTGGTACCAAGGTTTTGGAAATCTTTCCTGGAGTATTGGTTACGCCGAATCAAGCGACGGCATCGAATGGCACAGGGTGATAGATCAACCGATATTATCACCAGAAAATTCCGAAGGAGTGATAGAAACTGGCATCGTTGAACCATCAGTGGTCAAAACTGATAAATATTATCTTTGGTATAACTCTCAAAACAACGGCATTTACAAAATTCGCTATGCCAGTTCGAATAACGGTATTGATTGGGAAAAAAAATCAGGTTATGTTTTAGTAGGTAAAGAACCTTGGGAATCAAATGGGGTCGCCAATCCGACTGTCATATTTAAAGACGGTAAGTTCTATATGTGGTATATGGGTTGGGGGTCAGGAGGTTGGAAAATAGGACTGGCAGAGTCTACTGATGGAATTAATTGGTCGAAGCAGCAAAATAACCCTTTAACTCTTTCTAACTTGGGCCATGTCGGTGGGCAATCAGTTATCTTCATAAATGGAAAATTCCATATGTTTTATCATACCGGTGACTCTATTCCTAACCATATTTACCATGTGATTTCCGATGATGGTATCAACTGGAGCTGTGAGGGTGACTGCAATGTTTTATCGACTTCAAGTGAAGGCTTTGACTCTTACATGGTTGTCTACCCTGAAGTCATCAACTATAACTCCAATCTTTATCTTTTTTACACCGGTCATAACGGTAACCTCTGGCAGATTGGTCTCGCCAGCGAGCAACCAATTGTTGTTTACAACAAACCGCCAATTATCATCATTCCCGGTCTCTTTGCTTCGTGGAATAAAGAAGCAATTATCTACAACAAAACCGTCACCTATTCTGACTGGCGTCTTAACGCTTTTGTCAAGGAATATAAGGGTTTAAAAGAAAGTTTGATTAATCTTGGTAATAAAGAAAGTGAGGATTTTTACATATTTCCTTATGATTGGCGTCAACCAGTCGAACAAACGACCGATGACTTAAATAACTTTCTTAAAGAAAAAATTTGGAATAAAAAACCTACGCAAAAAATAAATATTGTTGGTCATTCACTGGGCGGGTTGGTCGGTCGGGTCTTTAGTCAAAAATACCAGGATAAAATTAATCGAATTATTTCTGTTGGTACTCCACATCAAGGAGCGGTTCAGGTTTACAAGCCAATCGAAGCCGGGCAACTTGATCGAGATAACACTTTTTTATGGTTAGCCGAAAAATTGATACTAATTTTAAATAAGTCAACCCTTGAGGACGATAAAGAAATAATCAAAAAACGATTTCCGGTAACCCTGGATCTTTTTCCCACCTTTAATTTTCTTAAAGATACCGATAATAACGAAATCTCGTCTAGTGATTTGACAATTAAAAATAACCTTCTCTTAAAATATAATCAAACATTTTCACAAATCTTCCCTTTTTTCTTTGCTATTTATGGCGAAAAGGATTCGCAAACGCCCGCCGGATATGTGGTTGAACCAGCCAATACGATCAATAAATTGTTTGGTAACTACATAGATGGTCAACCTAAATCGGTTTTTTATGGAACCGGCGATTATACGGTTTTATCAAAAAGTTCCAATTTTGACGAGGATTCCGAAAAACTTAATCTTGATCACGGCGAAATTGTCGCCGATTCATCGGCTATTAAAAAAATCTTCTCACTACTTAATCTTTCTTTTCAAGATAATCAAATCACCGCTGGGGAAAAAACCGTTATTTCCCCATCGTTAATTTTTATTATTCGTTCGCCGGCGGAAATGACGGTAAAATATACTGATCAAGAGTTTCATGAAGATGACAGTTTAATCTTTATTCCCAATGCTCAAACCGGTAGTTACCAACTCAGTGTCCAAGGAACCGATGTCGGCAAATATACCATTAATGTCGGCCAAATCGCTGAAGACAATGAAGTTTGGGAAGAGATTAACGGAGAGATTAAAAAATCACCGCCATCATCACAAACCGATAGCTACATAATAGAATACAACCGTTCAAAAGCTAATTCTTTTCTACCCACGCCGACTCCGATTCTAACTTTGACACCGACACAATCAGCTAGTCAAACAACGTCATCGATATCAACGAATACAACAGAATCACAATCGCTTGAATCAAATAACAGTGAACAACAAAACTCTTCAAAAAGTAGCCTGGAAGCTAATAAAAATATTCAAGATTTTCAAGAATTGTTAAAACCTCTATCTCAAGTATTAGGTATAACAAAGAAAAAAACCGATCAACCGCAAAAAACTGATAAAGAAAATCCATTTCTAAAAGTTATCTTACCTTCTTTTATTACCTCAACTGCTGGTGTCATTGGTTATATTTTGAAGAAGCGTTTTTCAAAGAAGTAGCGGAGGGCTGACTACTTGCCCGAACAAAGCCCGCCGACTGTGTCCTTCCGTAGCCAAAGGCGAAGGAAGGAGTCGGGTAATATTCAACTTATAGCCTCACAAAAGCTTTTTATAGGTATTGACTTTAAGCTCGGAATGAAGTATATTTATGACATAAACGCCTCGTCCATGCGCAAGCCCGACGAGGTTTTTTTTGTTATACTTATTTCATGAACAATATAGTTTTGTTTATCGACGGGGAAAACTTCCTTCATAAAGTTGAGGATGTCTTGAAGATAATAGCACCCCCGTAATAGCACCCCCGGAGTGAAATGGATCACTACATCTTCCTAGGTAGAAACTAAACAGAATAGTGTAATAAATTAATTAAGTTTTTATAACAACCTAACTGATATATTTTGTAGCGTATAGTCCGTTGACATGTGCCTCATCTTTCTTCTACTCTTTCAGTATGCCTACTCGTGCTGATGTCTTTTTTAATGGCGGTTTTTACCATATTTATAATAAAAACATTGAGCCATTGGCGATTTTTAATAATAGTGATTTGTGTGACGAATTTATCAACACTTTAATCTATTACCGCTCTAGCCGCTCTTACCCCAGATATTCTTTTTTTAAGAAATTGAATAAACACAGTAAATTAATTAAATTCAGAGAAATTTTATATTCTTCATATTTTAAGGTTGATATCATCTCGTTCATCACGATGCCTAATCACTACCACTTACTTCTTAAACAACTGAAAAAAGATGGAGTGATTGACTTTATGTCCAACGCCATTAACTCAATCACAAGATTTTATAATACTAAAATTAAAAGAAAAGGCCCGGTTTTTTTGCCTCAATTTCGTTCGAGAAGAATCTTATCAGTTGAACAACTTATTTATACATCAAGATATATTCACACAAATGTTTATGCTCATGGTCAAATAAAAAACAAGGAGGAAATTTTTTTTTATCCTTATTCTTCGATCAACGCCTATTTAAAAGTAGAAAATATCTTAAAAATTGATACAACACCAGTATTGAGTTATTTTCAAAACAATAGAGAACGGTATAAAAATTTTATTATCAATAACGCTGAAGATCAAAAAATGAGAGAAATGGTTAAATATACTAAACGTTGGTATTAATTTTTAGATTGTTATTATTATCCATTTCAGTCCGGAGGTGATAATATATAATAGGTGATAATATATATTATAGCAGATATTAACCCTTTATAATTTAGGGCCGTTTCATTGCATTTTCTCCTTTCTTTTTCTACCCTTTCCTTTCATATGAACAATAGATCGATCTACAGGAGGTTAGGAAAGGAAATAATAAAGTTAAGAAAGAAAAATAATCTTTCCCAGGAACAATTAGCACTTGATTGTTATATCGATCGTTCTTATTTAGCCGATATTGAGAAAGGGAAGGCTAATCCAAGTCTTAAGGTGCTTTATAAGATTGCGAGACGATTAAAAATAAAACTGTGGCAGCTTATGGTAACTGTCTGAATTCTGATAAAATGAAAAAAGGGTGGTAATCGATCTTCTTAAACCCAAACTTTGTCATCATCCTTTAACAGCAGGTTGGTCCAAAAGTCATACCGGTAAAGACTACGCTTATTATTACTGCGTCAACAAAACATGTCGTAAATACGCCAAAATGTTATCACTTGGTGATCTCCATGAAGAATTTATTGCTTATTTATGCAAAACTAAGCCAAAAGAAAAATATCTACCTTTATTTAAGGAAGTCTTTATTGATCGATATAACCAAAGACAAAAAGATTTTAAGAACGATTATTCAAAACAAATTGACGAAACTCGACCGATTAAAAAAGAAAAACTAACATTAGCCGAAAAAGGAGCAAAATGTGGCCGATGAGGGACTTGAACCCCCGACTTCTGCAATGTGAATGCAGCGCTCTAGCCAACTGAGCTAATCGGCCTTAATACCTGATGTGAGCCCAGATTTTCATCGGGACAAGCTTCGTGCTCTACCACTAAGTAAATAATCTTGATTATATTATACTTTATAACTTTATAAACTGAATTAATTCTCTTGTTTTTTATTTCCGGTTTGCTTAAAATGAATACTTATGAAAGTGGTTAAAGTAATCATCGATTTTGTGATGGATATTTTGGAAACGGTTGTCTTTATCGGTTCATTTTTTATTGTTGTTTATCTTTTTATCGTCCAACCAAACCAGGTTAAAGGAGCATCCATGGAACCTAGTTTTTACTCTAATGATTATATTTTAACCAGTAAGATAACTTATAAATTACGACCGCCAAAACGCGGCGACGTAATCGTTTTTGAATCTCCCAAAAATCCTGATATTGAATATATAAAACGGATTATTGCCTTACCCGGCGACTCCTTCATGGTCAAAAATAGTCAAGTCTACGTTAACAACAAACTAATCATGGAAAATTATATCTCGGCCTCGACTAATCTCTGGGATGGCGGCTACCTAAAAGAGGGAGTGCCGATTATGGTTCCTGATAATTATTTATTTGTTATGGGCGATAACCGTCCCCGATCATCTGATTCTCGAGAATTTGGACCAGTAACAATCCAAAGCATCATTGGCTTAGTGTTTTATCGCTACTACCCACCTAATAAGACCGGCTGGATTAAGAATCCTTTAAGTTGGTTAGTATCGTACGCAATATCTTAGTTGTTTTAGCTAAACTTCCTTTTACCTCAATCTCTAACTTACTTTTAATGCGGGTCTGAATTATTTTAAGTTTTATCTCCTTTCCTAACTGTTGGCGATAACTTTCTTTTTCTTCGCGTGTCAAGGCTTCTCCTTCTGTCTTAATTCCATACAAAATCTCCCGAACGATTTCTTCGGTTGCCAAAACAGTTAGATTTTTGCCTAAAACTTTTTCGTAAACATCAATAATTTTTTTTGGATCTTTTAATCTGGAAATAACAAACAGATGGCTGAGAGAGATATCTTCGGCGTAATAACCGTCGACGATCATCTCTGGTAGGCGATTTAACCGTAAATAGTGACAAAGATAGGCGGGTTTGAGATTAATTTTTAAAGCTAAATCTTTTAAACGCAATCCAGAATCTTTCCTCAATGACTGAAGAATTTTCGCTTTAACGAAAGGATCTTTTTCCATTCTAACCCGACTAATAAGAGCTTCCTGCTGACTATTCATGAAGTAATTCTATCAAGTTGAGATGACGGAAACAAACTGTCTCCCCTTTTTTCGAGAAAATTTTACCGTACCGTTTCTCAAGGCCATGAGTGTTTTATCTTTTGAAAGCAAAACCCCTTCACCGGCACGAACCTTTGTCCCACGTTGACGGATAATAACATTGCCAGGTCTTACTGACTGTCCCCCAAAAATTTTCACTCCTAATCTTTTTGATCGGGAATCGCGGTTACCTTTTACAGCTTTTTGAGCCTTAGTATGAGCCATTTTAACAAATTAAAAAATAAAAATGAAAAGTTAAAAATTTGAAAACTTTGAATTTTAAATTGTAACTTTTAATTTTGCACTTTGAACCTTTAATTAGATTTTAATAATTTTTATTTTTGTCAGTCTCGGCCTAAATCCTTTTACTTTTCTATATCTTACCTTCGCTTTGAATTTGGCTACTCGTATTTTATCTCCCTTTAGATTTTCTACCAGTTCTGCCGTTACCTTGGTTTTAATAAAAGGAGTACCTAAATCAATCTGTTTGCCCGTTTCATCGAATACTGCTAAAGTATCCAGTTCAACTTTATCCTTGACTTGGGCGGGTAATTGATCGACAATGATTTCATCACCTTCTTTAACTAAATACTGTTTTCCTCCGGATTTAATAACGGCAATTTTTGTCATAATCTTAAATTATACTTAAAAAAATTCGATTCGCAACCAGAGTTATGGTAAAAAAGCCAATCCAATCATAAAAGAAACCAGTGAAGAGCCGCCATAAGATATCAGTGGTAAAGTAATACCGGTAATGGGAAACAGACCCATATTCATACCAATATTGATGACAATTTGAGAAATCAAATAACAAGATAGACCCAAGAGAAAAAAGAAATTTTGCCTACCCTGTTCGTCAACTTTGTTAAAATACTTAAACAATTTTCTTAAAAGAAAATAGGAGAATAAGAAAAAAAGAATTATAACCGAAGCTCCACCAAAAAAACCAAATTGTTCAACTAATGAAGCAAAAGCAAAGTCGGTTGAATTTTCCGGTAAAAAATAAAGTCTCGTCTGTGTACCCAGACCTAATCCTTTACCGAAAAATTTACCCGATCCAATAGTGATAATTGACTGTATCATGTTGTAAGCAGTTCCCTGACGATCTAAATGAGGACTTAAAAAGCTTAAAAGACGAGTTTTCTGGTAGGGTTGGAGCAAAAACCATCCCAAAGGCATGGTCAAAAGAACAACAACAATCAACTGAACAAAATATTTTTTCGGTATGTCGGAAAAAAAAGTAAGAGATAAAAAGATCATCGTTAAAATAATAGTGTTGCCTAAATCCGGTTGTTTAAAAATTAAAAAAGCCGGAATCAAAAAATAAATTAGAATAAATAAAAATTCCAGTCTTTTATCAGCAAATCTCTTGCGTTTAGCCATAAAATTACTTAAAAAAATTAAGTAGAAAACTTTAAAAAATTCAGAAGGTTGAAAATTAATAAAATATAGATCTAACCAGCGTTTTGCTCCTCTAATTTCCGCACCGAAAAATAATACCAAAAAGAGAAAACCGATAAATAGCCAATAGAAAAACTTGTTATTGATAGAAAAAAAGTTTCTTCCAATTTTTTTAATTACAAACATTAAAAAAAGACCGACTAAAAAAAAAGTAAATTGAGAGAAAAACAAATTTTGGCTGATACCAAAAAGATTTAAAAAACCAAAAAATAAGATTAGTAAACCAGTGATGTAAATACCAATCATAAGGTTATTTTTAGAGAACCGCCGATGGTTATTTTTCTACAAATGACTTTTTTTCTAAGATAAGTACGATATTCGCTGAATTGTTCTGGAATAGTTAGATTAATCGGTTGATCCAAATGGGCTCCCATTTCTTTCCTCTTTGCCTGAATTAAACGAACCAATTCTCGCAACTCTCCTTCTTTTTTTAATTGGGCACTTAAGCGGGTATCAAAAACAACTTTTAGCTGTTCTATTTTTTTATTTGTTTTTAGAATAACCTTCTTAACATTAAGCTCACTGGCGATTAGTTTAGTCAAATCACCTTTTAATTTCACTGGTAACTCGATTTTTACCTCAGCCAGCGGTTGACGCACTTTAAGTTGTAGTTCTTTGCGGACGCGGTGACCTATTTCAACAATTTGCCTGATAACAGCCATTTCTTTGATTAAGCTAGTATCAATGTTTTCATTTGTTTCGGGCCAAAAATCTAAATGAACCGACTCTTTAGCGGTTAAGTTCGTATAGATTTCTTCCGAAATAAAAGGTAAAAAAGGCGATAGAATGATCGAGAGATTGACAAGAATATAATAGGTTGTTTGATAGAAATTTTCTTTATCCAATTCGTCGTCACTATTTACCCAAACTCTGCCACGGCTTCTTCTTATATACCAGGTCGACAGATCACTGACAAATTTCTCAATTTCAATTGCCGCATCTTTAACATTGTATGCCAATAATTTTTCTTTAACATATTCTGACAGAAAAATAAATCTACTTTTAATCCATTGGTCTAATATATTTTTTGATTTCGGATTTGTTTCGGATTTCGGATTTCGGATTTCGGATTTATCGAGATTAGAGTATTCCACAAAAAACTTATAGATATTCCAAAGCATCAGATAAAACTGTCGTCTGACCTCATCGGCCTTTTTATAACCGAAAAGTAGGTTTTCCATCATATCCTGTCGGCAGAACAGCCAGCGCATGACGTCAACGCCTATCTTATCAGCCGCTTGATTAAACTCAATCATGTTTCCCCAGCTTTTATGCATCGGCCGGCCATCTTCTCCAGTTAACGTCGCATAACCGATGACGGTTTTGTAGGGATTAGTATTCTCCAAAACCGCCGACATGGCAATCATGGCGTAAAACCAGTTTTTAAACTGGCCGGGAAATGATTCGCTGATCAAATCGGCTGGGAACCACTGTTGCCATTCCTTTCTGTTGGTTAAATAAAGAGGTTGTCCTTGGTTATTTTTAGTAATGGTAGAATAGGGAACAATCCCGGCGTCAAGCCAAGGATTACCCACGTCATTGATTCTTTTGACCGCTTCACCACATTTAGAACATTTAATTAAAACTTCATCAATGAATGGTTTATGAGGTGTGTGGCCTTCAAATTCTTTCCAACCATCTATCGCTTTTTCTTTTAACTCTTCTTTAGAGCCGAGAACTTCAAAATGTCTGCATTTTTTACATTCATATATCGGTAGAGCCAAACCCCAGTAACGATTTTTCTTGGATATTAACCAATCGTGCATATTTTTCAACCAATCAAGTTCGCGTTCTAACCCAAACCCCGGAACCCACTTAATCTTCTTCGCCACACCCATCATCCTTTGTCTCAGCGTTTTTGTATTTTGTTTTCTATTTTGAACTTTGAACTTTGAACTTTGAACTTGCGATGGACTAACGTCCATCGCAATGTACCATTCGTCTTCCACCTTCCAGACTAATTCTGTCTTACACCGCCAGCAGGCCGGATAACGGTGTTTATAATGATGAGTTTTAAAAACCACGTCTTTTTCGCGTAAATAATTAAGAATTATTTCCGGATGTTTTTTAGCATTTTTTCCAGATAAAAATCCTAAACCGGGCAGGTAGTCAGCATTATCAGCAATCACCGGAATCATAGGCAGTCCGTATTTTTTTCCTAATTTAAAATCCTCAACACCGGCTGAAACCGCCGTATGAACCAGGCCGGTTCCTTCGGTTAGGGAAATTGGAAGAATTAAATCATCAGTGGCAATTATTGTGTGAAACTTTTCCGGATAATTTTTTGCCACTTCTGAAACGGCCGGAAGATCATCAAATGGACCTTGATAATGTAAACCAACTAATTCTTTTCCTTTAACAGTTTTAACGATTCGCTTATAATCTTTGCCAAACACCGCGCCAATCAAATCTTTAGCCACCCAAAATAATTCTCCGCTCGTTTCTTCAGCTAATGAATAGTCATAATCTTTGTTGATAGCAACAGCAATATTGGCCGGTATTGTCCATGGAGTCGTCGTCCATACTAATAAATATGTATTTTGAAATTTGTTATTTGAAATTTGAGATTTGTTTGGAACTTGGAATTTAGGATTTAGGATTTTCAGCTCGAAGTATACTGATTCATGTACAATTTCTTTATAATCTTCTGTCAACATTTCGTGTTGAGATATGGCCGTCTCACACCTTGGGCACCAGGGAACTGATTCATGACCTTTATAAATCCAGCCGTTGTCAAAACACTTTTTCAAAAAAAGCCAGATCATGTAGTTGTTTTCGTCGCTCATCGTAAAATAGGAGTGATCCCAGTCGGCAAAGTAACCCAATCTTTTTGATTGCTCGGTCTGAATTTTTGAGTATTTTTTGACCCGTTCTTTGCATAGTCCAACAAACTTGGCCACTGAAGCTTTAGGATCGCCGGGAACCAGGTTTTCAATGTCTTTTTTTGACTTTAGCCGTAGTTCTTTTTCTACCTCGACCTCAACCCAGAGTCCCTGACAATCAAAACCATTCTGAAATCTTTGTCTATAACCAAGTAAGTTAAAAAATCGCGGGAAGAGGTCTTTATATGTCCTGCCCCAGGCATGATGGACACCCATCGGGTTATTGGCGGTGATAGGGCCGTCAAGATAAGAAAATCGTTTTGACAAAGGGGAGTTTTTCTTTAAATATTTGTCAACCACTCCCTTGTTGTACCAATTGCTTAACCACTTTTTCTCCATTTCGGGAAAGTTTTCATTAGAATTTACCGGTTTAAACATATCGAATAATTATAATACAACTTAAAAAAAATTAATAACCAATAATCCAGTATTCCAAACAAATCCCAATAACCAATTTACAATATTTAAAGATTTTGATTATTGGTTATTGAAGATTGGAGATTGTTTGGTTATTGGAATTTGGTTATTAGTTATTTCTTTCGGAGAAATGTCATCGTTTTAAAATTCATTACCCTTTCATGTTTTTTGTATAGCCATTCATCTCATCGTCTTGTTGACAGTTTGGTTGTTGTGTTGGTGTTGTCAAGACGTGGGCAGGATTTGGATTGAATAGATTTCGCGGCGGGTTTGAGTCAAGTTGTTCGTCAAACTAATTGGAGTATATAAGTACCGGCAAGAACTAAAACCATAGCGATGATTTTTTTCAGTAAATTATCTTTTTCGTTTAAGAATAATATTCCGGCAATAACAGAAAATACCAGTGATAGACTGTATACAGGTAAAACTTTTGATGCTTCCCCTCCAACTTGAAATGCTCTAAAAAGAAAAAACACGGCTAAAGATAGGAGCGGTCCAACAAAAATAATAGCTTTCCCCTGAATTTTGAATTCCTTTTTAATGGCTGTTAATCTTTGGGGAAGAAAAAAAGTAAAAAGCATAAAAGCTTCCAGCAAAAATATAATTGCTTTGGGTCTAGGATACTTTAGAGAGGTTTTTCTCTAAAGTTTTCTAGTAATAATTTGTAAATATTTTTTCTGTTGTTCCATCTGAATTGCGATTCTTTCAAATGTAACAGAAACTTATCTTTTCTGATTCCGTTAAATTTTAATAATCTTC